>OCHD01000096.1_pt1 | contig 115674 bp, 100 predicted proteins | sample 1538481 | NCBI WGS metagenome assembly OCHD01 (sample SAMN04571699, study PRJEB22368) | human gut metagenome | biome: human gut; material: stool | host: Homo sapiens | place: Luxembourg | collected 2012-09-07
CGCACGGTGGTGTGAGAGGTCGGGAAATTTATTTAAATTTCCCTCCTACTCGATTATGGAGGAAATATGAAAAAACAAAACAGTGAAAGTAAAATGGCTGTAATGCCGGTAAAAAAACTTATGCTTGTCATGGGAATACCTATGATAATTTCCATGATGCTGCAGGCATTGTACAATATAGTTGACAGTGCTTTTGTGTCTAATATGAAAGAGAACGGGGAGACAGCACTCAATGCACTTACTCTTGCTTTTCCCGTACAGATGTTAATGGTCGCTATCGGAATAGGTTCGGGTGTTGGAGTGAATGCACTGCTGTCAAAGAGCCTTGGCCAGGGAGATAAAGAAAAAGCGGATAAAATAGTCGGAAACGCTTATTTTCTGGGAATAGTAATCTATATATTGTTTGCACTTTTTGGCGTGTTTGGGGTAGAAGCATATATAAACACTCAGACTGATACAACGATTGTGCATGATATGGCCGTGAAATATTTAAAAATATGTTGTATTGTGTCTCCCGGAATAGTATTTTTCTCGTTCTTTGAGAAAATGCTCCAGGCAACCGGAAGGTCCCATCTGTCAACCATTGCGCAGGTAGCGGGTGCTGTGACAAATATTATACTTGACCCTATTCTTATATACGGATTATGCGGCATGCCAAAGCTCGGTGTTGCAGGTGCTGCGTGGGCAACGGTAATAGGACAGATTGTATCCTGCGTATGCGGACTTGTTTTCCACCTGAAGTTCAATTCTGAAATTTCAAATAAATATATATATATAAAACCTGATGGCGGAATAATTAAAGAAATTTACAGCATAGGCCTTCCGGCAATAATAGCTCAGGCCCTTATGTCAATCATGACTTACGGAATGAATATCATACTCAAGAGAGTAGGAGAGAACGCTGTAACAGCATATGGATTATATTACAAAATCCAGCAGTTTATATTATTTGCCGCATTTGGTCTCAGGGATGCGGTAACACCTATTGTGTCGTACAACCATGGAATGGGAAGCCGTAAGAGGGTATCTGATGGCGTAAAATACGGAATGATATACACGCTTGGTATCATGCTTATCGGAACATTGATAATAGAAGCTGTGGCCAATCCGCTTGCCCATGTGTTCGGGCTTTCAGGTGTCACTGAAAAAATGTACATAGCGGCGATGCGTGTGATATCAATAAGTTTTGTCTTTGCAGGTGCCAATGTGGCGTTCCAGGGAATATTCCAGGCGCTTGATTCGGGACTGCAGTCACTTGTAATATCAATATGCAGACAGACACTTTTTGTACTGCCTGTAGCATGGGGATTTTCATTTGTGGCAGCCGCCGACAGTGGCATGATATGGCTTGTGTGGACAACATTTATTATAGCGGAAGTCCTCTCATGTGTTATAGCAGTAATTTTTATGATGAAAATCAATAAGACCAAAATAAAAACACTTAAATAATCAATAATTCTGTGCGCTCGAGAGTTTTCTGTACTCTCCGGGCGCATAACCTGTAATATCACGGAATTTTTTCCAGAAATAATTATTATTTTCGAATCCGCACCAGTATGCAATTTCGCTTATGCTGTGAGAAGTGTGCAAAAGCATTTCTTTAGCATGGCTTATGCGGACATTGAGAATGTACTCTGACGGACGCATCCTGACGCATTGTTTGAAAATACGGCATATATGCTGCGGGGTAAGTCCTTCTAAAGCACACAGCTCATCCATTGAAATTGGCTGCATATAATGGCTGTCAATATAATCTTTTACAATTCTCATATGACGTGAATATGGATTCATATTTTGTTCCGGGTATGAGATTTCTCTATGTAAAAGGCCGGATTGTACGGCAAATTCCAATATAAATTCATTAATGTGTGCAGATGCAAAAAGATTTCCGTTAATGTCATTATACATAAGTTCGCTGCGCATCCTGTTAAGGAGACTGTCCAGATTTCTGGCATCAGAAAGCGGATAAATGCCAAATTTCAGATTAATATGTTTGTAAAGCGCCCTAAGACCTTTTCCGCACGGAACAAACCAGCGGATATCCCAGATGTCGGTATTGGGATAGTATTCATGCGGAACATGGGCAGGAATGAAGAAACTGCTTTTCTCCGGAATGTTGTATTTTTGACCGTATATCAGTATTGTGCCGCTTCCGGTTGTGTTATAGAAAAACTGGTCATGCCTGTGGCCCTCAGGTCTTACAAGGAGCGGCTGGGTATCGTGCATGCCTATACTGTACAGATACATCGGAAGTTCAGCATTCGGTTCGGTTGGAAAATAAGAATAATACCACATATTAACACCTCGAATGTTCAAATTGTTCAATTATGATAATATCATTCATTGTTAGCCGGCGCAATATTGTTTATCATTTAAATAAATAAAAAAATAAAAGGAGATTTTAGTAATGTATAAGAAAATTATTGGCGGTGTAGTGGTGGCTTCGATGGCGATTATGGCAGTTGCATGTTCAAATAAGGCAGACAGCACCAAGACTACAGAAGCAGTGACAGAAGCAGCGACGAAAGCTGAGCAGGAGGTGACAACTGAGGCAGAACAGGAATTAAAGTCAATGTCAGAACAGGGCAATCCGTTGGAGGTTAATCTTTCGGAAATTGCAGAAAAAAGCGGAGATACATATAAAGCATGGCTTAAGATTTCCACAGTGTATGACCCGGAATTGTCAATGTATAACAGCGACTCAGTACCTGCGGGAACTACAGGAGTAGTGGTTGATTTTGAAGTGAGCGGCATGGATATTGACGAATCTGAACTTCATTGGTGCTATGAACTTGTGAGCGGTGAAGACACCGTGTCATTATGGGATGAATCATCACCTGCTGACAAGCTTACGATTAAAGAAGACGGCAAATACAGAATGGTATTTGATGCACAGAAGGCACTTGGCGGAACGCTTGATTCAATAGGATCACTCCAGATTGTATTTCCGGGATTTGATGAAACAACAGAAACTAAAGTTAAAGTTTTATCGGCGGGTTATACGGATGCGCCTGCTCAAGACTGGATTTGGGTAACCGGAAATGGTATTTGATAGCAAAAACGACCAGACACGTGAGATTGTTATTGACGGCAGCGCGGCAATTACAGATGAAAACATGCTTTATGAAGGCTTTGGATATATATCCGCCAACAATTCATCAAGACTTCTTCTGGATTATAAGGAGGAAAATCCGGATGCGTACTGGGAAATACTTAATTATGTATTTGGCAGTGACGGATTGAATATTTCACTTTATAAGCTTGAGATGGGAGCTGATGTCGATTCATCTTCGGGAACGGAACCGGCAGTAAAAAGAAGCGCAGATGAAAAAGCAGATGTTACCAGAGGTGCTGCTTACAGTATTGCAGCTGATGCTCTCAGCATTAATCCTGACCTGAAGATAGATATGTTGTACTGGGGAATGCCTGCATGGGTGGATGAACCGGATACGGACGAAGGTAAGTACGAAGCCAGATATGAGTGGTATAAGGAGACAATAGAAGCATTCTATGATACATATGGATGTAAAATATCATATCTGACAGTCGGACAAAACGAGCGTAATATCGAGCCGGATTTCATTAAATATGTTGCAAATGCATTGGAAAATGAGACGGATGAAAGATATGATTACGGTTCAATCCGGTTAGTTGCCGGAGAAGGTGTAGGAACATGGGGCATATCAAAATCAATGCTTGAGGATGATGAGCTTATGGAGGTTGTGGATGTTGTTACATCGCATTACACATCTTTTACAAGTGATGCAACCAAGACAGTACAGAAAGAAAACGGCAAGAAAGTATGGTTCTCGGAAGGTTCGTCACCTATGAAGGCAGAACAACTGGTCCGCAACAGAGAAGAAAATGCGAGCGGATTAAGCGGATTAAACGGCATGCTTGACATCGCATCGAGAATAACACAGGCCATGACTGAGGGAATGACAATGTATGAGTTCCAGCCGCTTATCAGTTCGTATTACAGTGGCGCAACATATTTTCCAAAGCAGCTTATTACAGCCAATGAACCATGGAGTGGTGCGTACTCACTTGATGCAGGCTATTATATGACACTTCATTTTTCAAGATTCATAATGCCGGGATGGCAGTTTATTGAAAATGCCTGCTACGGAGACGGCAAAGCCGGTGGAGATGGTCATGCAATTGTAGATTCGACATTTAACTATATTACATGTAAAGACCCTGAAACAGGAGATTATTCAACCGTAATCGTTAATAATTCAGATAAAACCCTCGGATACGATTTTGTTATTAAAAACACCGGCAAGGAAACATCCCCGGTTAATGTGTACGAAAGTGCTGATGAATACGACGGAACAGGGAACTATTACGATGGCTTCTTAAAATATAAGGGCTATGTGCAGCCAGAAGAAAAAGACGGAGAGTATACTTTTTCAATATCGGTAAAGCCGTATTCCATGGTGACAATATCGACAATGAAACCGGACGAGAAAGAATATACCGACCGCAGCCAGAATTATGCACTGTTTGAGCTTCCTTATGAAGACGATTTTGAATATCAGACATATGATGAGGATTATCTTTCAAAGAGAGGAATGGCACCAAGGTATACAACGGATCAGGCAGGCGCATTTGAGGTAAGTTCTCTTGACGGAAATAATGTCCTTATGCAGATGATAACATATGATAACAAACCGGCTGAGTGGGGAAACTCGTCAGATCCGGTGACGACACTGCTTGATGACAGATGGCAGAATTACACAGTAAGTGCCGATGTTCTTCTGGATGGGAAAAAGAGCGATGATTCAAAAACAAACTACGCAGGAATCGGAGGAAGGTATAATCTTGCTGCAAACGATTACAGCGGATATGCACTTAAACTGACGGAAACAGGAGAAGTGATGCTTAATAAAGCATCGGTTAAGCTGGATTCGGTTCAGATTGACGGATTTGACGTTAAGAAATGGCATAATCTTAAACTTGAAATCTATGATAATGTCATAAAGGCGTATGTTGATAATGTCAAAGTGCTTGAATATGAAGATACCGATAATGTGGTCAATTCGGGAAGAGTATCACTTCTTAGCAGCTATTACAATAACTGTTTTGATAATCTGAAAATAACCACTGACAGTGAAGATTATTATGTAACAAGAGTTGACGATATGGATGCCGCAATTAAGGTTTCTGCCGGAAGCACGGAAGAAGACGGCAACGGATGGTATTTCTCTACTATATCGAGTTTTAAAAACTATAACAGAACCGTGTCTGTCGGAGAAGAAGGAGACAGCTTTGAATTTGAATTTGAAGGTACCTCATTTGCAATAATAGCGGCACAGAAGGATGCAGTTCTTGAAATAGAAACCGATGACGCGACACAGGAATATACATGCAGCGGTTCCGGAGACAGAACTGCAGCGTACGCTGTATATAACCTTCAAAAAGGACAGCATAATGTGAAAGTGACGGTAAAAGAAGGCAGATTGTCATTTGATGCAGTGGAATACCGTTAAAAATGGGATTTTCCCCCACATAATCATGATTTTTGAACAAAAGTCACAGGAAAACAAAAAAGTTTTTCTGTGGCTTTTTTTGATGCAAAGAAATTATCAAATTCTTTAAATATACTCTTGATATTTATGTAAAAATGGGCTAAAATGGCATTAAAAGTGGTAAAAAGTGTGGCTTAGTGAAAGATTGTGGAACGAAGTGGTGAGTTTCAACCATAAGATTCCTGAAGGAAAGGGGTGATGGCAATGTTCATGGGTCAGTACAACCATACAATTGACGCCAAAGGACGTGTTATCATACCTGCTAAGTTTCGTGAGAAACTCGGAACTTCTTTCGTGGTCACCAAGGGACTTGACGGATGCCTTTACGGATACGCCAATGATGACTGGGCAGCCTTTGAAGAAAGGCTGGGCACTCTCCCTATTACCAATAAGAACACCAGACAGTTCACCAGATTTTTTCTTGCGGGAGCAGCGGAATGTGAGCTTGATAAGCAGGGAAGAATACTTCTGCCGGCAGTGTTAAGAGAATTTGCCGGACTTGAGAAAGACGTGGTGTTGGTTGGCTCTGCAAGCAAAATAGAGATTTGGAGCAAGGAACGCTTTGATGAATCCAATGCCGAGTATGAAGGCAATATGGATGAAGTTGCAGCTAATATGGAGAATCTGGGATTCTCTATTTAAACCGGAGGTTTTGAATGGAATTTGTACACAAATCGGTTTTGCTTAATGAAACGATAGAAGGGCTGAACATTAAGCCTGACGGCATATATGTGGACGGAACCTTAGGCGGTGCCGGTCATTCATATCATATATGTGAGAGACTTACACAGGGCGGACGGCTCATCGGAATTGATCAGGATGAAGATGCCATCACTGCTGCGAAGAAGAGACTCGAACCGTTTGCTGACAGAGTAACTATCATAAGAGACAACTATTGCAATATGAAAAATGCGCTGGCCAATATCGGTGTGACGAAGGTTGACGGAATACTTCTTGATATCGGAGTATCATCTTATCAGCTGGATGCCGCGGAACGCGGTTTCACATATAATGATGAAGATGCACCGCTTGATATGAGAATGGACAGACGTAATCCAATGACAGCCGAAGATATCGTTAATGATTATAGCGAGATGGAATTGTTCAGAGTAATCAGGGATTACGGAGAGGACAAGTTCGCCAAGAACATTGCCAAGCATATTGTACAGGCCAGACAGAATGAGAGAATACATACCACCGGTCAGCTGGTTGAGATAATAAAGGCAGCTATACCGATGAAATTCAGGGCGACGGGCGGACACCCGGCCAAGAGAACATTTCAGGCATTAAGAATTGAACTTAATAAGGAACTTGAAGTTCTTGAGAATTCTATTGATGAGATGATAGAACTTTTAAATGACGGCGGAAGGCTTTGCATAATAACATTCCATTCGCTGGAAGACAGAATAGTAAAGAACAAATTCAGGGATAACGTCAATACATGTACATGCCCGCCGGAATTTCCGGTGTGTGTATGCGGCAATAAGCCAAAGGGCGTTATCGTTACAAGAAAGCCGATAGTACCGTCGGAAGAAGAACTTGAAGAAAATAAAAGAGCCAAGAGCTCGAAATTAAGGATATTTGAGAGAAGATTATAGATGTGGAAATAAAACGGGAGGCATATTATGGCAGATAACAGATATAATACAGAATATATGTACGGAAGCGAGGCACCACAGCGGAGGGTGGACGTGCCGGTAAGAGTTCCGAGAAGAAAGAACGGGAATGTGTCACAGGAGAGACAAAGACAGGCGCAGGACCGCAGAATAGAGGAAAACAGGGCGAGAGCTACAAGAGTCGGAGGAGTTTTCACACTTTTGATTGCGGCAGCTATCGGAGTAATGCTTTTTACATGCACCAATTATGTATCGCTGATTAACGCTAAGAGCACCAATGCCGGTAAGATTTCAACTCTTCAGGCCCAGCTTGAGGAACTTAAGATCGAGAACGATCAGAAGGAACTTTCAATTGACACTTCAATCGACTATGAGTATATTTATAATGTAGCAGTTGAAGAACTCGGAATGGTATATGCTTCTGAGGATCAGATCATTAATTATAAGAGTGGCGAAAGCGAGTATGTAATGCAGTTTAAAGACATACCCGAACGATAATTTAAGGAGAAGTCATGGCAGTAAGAAGACGTAAAAGCATCAAATTCACAACACTTATGCAGAAGAAGCTTTTAATTATCTTTATGATTGTCATGACTTTACTTATTGTATTATCGGTGGTAATAATCAGGATAAATGCCAGCAAGGGATATGAATATTCCAAGGCGGTCTACGATAATTTCAATTACAGCAGCCGTACCATACCGGCCAGAAGAGGCGATATCACAGACAGAAACGGTACGGTCATCGCATACAGTTCCAAGGTATATAATTTAATAATAGATGCGAAAGTGCTTTTATCGGATGCTACATACAGGGAGCCGACGGTAGAAGCTTTGTTGCAATACTTTGACCTGGATGAGAAAGAACTTAACGGTTATATCGATGATAATGCGAAAAGTAAGGAATCCGGGGGCAAAATAGACAGTTACAAGCGTATGTTAAGCGAGCTGACAGATAAGGACATCGAAGAATTTACCAATAAGATGAATGAGAAAAACTCACTTATAAAAGGTGTCTGGTTTGAAGATGAGTATAAGAGAATATATCCATACAGCAGTTTTGCATGCGATCTTATGGGATTTGCAAGCAATGCCAACGGCGGCGAGCTTGGGATAGAGAATAACTATAATGATGAATTGTCAGGAACGGACGGAAGAATTTACGGATACATTAATGACAGCAGCTATGAAGCTAACAGGCGCAATGCCATAAACGGCAATACTGTCGTATCGACAATAGATTATACGATACAGAACATCATAGAACAGGCGATCAAGGATTTTAACGACGAATACGGTTCCAAGAGTACTTCGGTAATCGTTGCGGATCCGAATACCATGGAAATACTAGGCATGGCGGATTATCCGGTCTTTGATCTTAATAATCCGAGAGATCTGACATCAATATATTCTGCAGAAGAACTTGAGGCTTTCACTGATGACGAATTTAAGGACGCGCTTTATAAAGTATGGTCCAATTACTGTGTTTCATCAATATATGAACCGGGCTCAGTATTCAAGGCATTTACAATTGCAGAGGCGCTTGACGAGAAAAAAGCAGACCTGAAAGATGTATATACATGCGACGGTAAAGGAGTATATAATTCATCGACAATCCTCTGCCATGGCGGAGTCGGACATGGGGATTTAACACTTAGCGGAGCGCTTACGGAGTCATGTAACGATGCTCTCATGCAGATAAGTATGATGCTTGGAGCCAAGACATTCTGCCGTTATCTGGATGATTACAAATTCGGTTCCAAGACAGGAATTGACCTTCCGGGAGAAGAAAACGGACTTCTTATAGAGGAATCCACAATGATGGATGTCGATCTCGCGACAAACTCATTCGGACAGAACCTGAATGTAACGATGGCACAGATGGTGGCTACATTTGCCTCACTTATCAACGGCGGATATTATTACCAGCCACACGTGGTTAAACAGATACTTTCCGAATCAGGAGAACCGGTTAAGACGATTAACCCTACACTTGTTACACAGACAGTATCTTCCGATACATCTCATACGATGAGAGAGATGATGAGAGCCGTTGTAGATTACGGAACAGGCGGATATGTCCATATGGACGGGTATTCAATCGGCGGTAAAACAGGTACGGCAGAGAAGGCCGGACGTGATAAGACGGAATATGTAATATCATTTATGGGATTTGCACCTGCGGAGAACCCTGAAGTACTTGTATATGTAGTAATTGATACACCGGACTGCGAAGAATACAATACCTCGTGGTCAGCCCAGGTACTTGCAAGAGCTATCATGGAGAAACTTCTGCCTTATATGGGAATACAGCCTGATAATGCTGATTATGATGCGGATATTTATCTTGATGCCGACAAGCTCGATAAGAAAGTAGTTAAGCCTGAGATTAATGCCAATCCTGCATCCAATCCGGCACAGACACCTTCAGAGTCAGATGCACAGCCGGATGATGATAATGATACAGCAGACAAGCCTGATAATGAAGACGAGACACCGGCAGATACATCCGGACAGGACGAGACACCGGCAGAAACACCCGGACAGGATGAGACGCCGGCAGCTAAACAGCAAGAATAAACGAATAGAAAAGTCTTTTGCGTAATAAACTGTAAATAAATACCACAGCCGGGCAGAGATATGAAAACAAATAAAAAACACCGCACCGGAATAAAAATATATGCAGTTATTGCAATGTCATTACTGGTTCTTTTAACTGTAAGGCTTACTTATGTTGCTGTTTTTTGCTCCGATGAACTTAATGCAGCAGCAACAATGCTCCATGAGAGAGAAAGGGCGGTTAAAGCACCGCGCGGGCGCATAATTACAGCTGACGGAACGGTAATGGCCGATAATAAAACAGTCTGTACTGTATCGGTTATCCATTCACAGATAGAGGATGAAGAATATGTTATAGACATATTAAGCCGGGAACTGGATATGAGCGAAGACAAAGTCCGCTCTTATGTTGAGAAAATAAGTTCGATGGAGAGGATTAAGTCAAATGTTTCCAAGGAAACAGGGGACAGGATCCGTGAATATAATATCCCCGGAGTAAAAGTGGATGAGGACAGTAAAAGGACTTATCCGTACAATGAACTTGCATCCAAAGTCATGGGTTTTACAGGAGCGGATAATCAGGGAATTGTCGGACTCGAAGTAAAATACGATAGTGTACTTGCCGGTGTAAACGGAGAGATACTCACGCCTGCGGATGCGGCGGGGATTGAGCTGGATGAATATGAAGAGAAGAGAAAAGAACCGATACCCGGCGACGATTTATATATAAGCCTTGATTACAGCATACAGTCATACTGCATGCAGGCCGCCATGAAAACATATGAGGCCAAACAGGCTAAAAGCGTCAGCATTATAGTTATGAATCCGCAGACCGGAGAATTGCTTGCAATGGTCAACTATCCGGAATATAATCTAAATGATCCGTACATACTCAATTATGATGTTTCGGTATCGGATGAGAAGGAAAAAATGGACCTCCTTAATGCCATGTGGCGTAACGGAGTAATTAATGATACCTACGAACCCGGATCTACATTCAAAGTCATAACGGCAACTGCCGGACTTTCATGCGGGGCGGTGAGGTTATCGGATACTTATTGCTGCGGAGGAAGTACCGTTGTCGGTTCGAGAACCATACGATGCCATAAAACAACGGGACACGGTACACAGACGTTTGCCGAGACACTTATGAATTCGTGTAACCCGGCATTCATAACATGGGGCTTGAGAACGGGCGTTGATAATTTCCTCACTTATATGGACCGGTTGGGACTTATGTCTGTTACCGGAGTTGACCTTCCGGGCGAGGCCTCAACAATCATGCATAAGAAAGAGAATATCAAAGAGCTGGAGCTGGCCACGATGTCATTCGGACAGTCATTCCAGATAACGCCGCTTCAGCTGATGCGGGCAATAAGCTGCGTGATTAACGGAGGAACACTGATTACTCCGCATTTCGGTGTCAGGACAATAGATTCGCAGGGTAATATTAATACTCTGGAATATGAAAGCGTATCAGGCGTGATAACGCCGGAAGTAAGCAATACCATGAAGATGCTGCTTAAATCCGTTGTATCCGAAGGCGGCGGAGGTAAGTGCTATATTGAAGGTTATTCGATAGGAGGCAAGACTGCCACATCACAGAAACTGCCGAGAAGTGAACACAAATACATAGCTTCTTTTATCGGATTTGCGCCTGCCGAGAACCCGCAGGTCATGGCAATGTGCATCATTGATGAACCGCAGGGAATTTACTACGGAGGAACAATCGCAGCACCGGTAGTCAGAGAAGTTTTTGAAAATATACTCCCATATCTTGGGATAGAGCAAAGTGAGAAAGGAACAAAGTGATGATGAATGTAGATGGTAAGAAGATAGTTGTTGTAGGAACCGGTGTAAGCGGAATCGGTGCAGTTAAGCTTCTGGCACAGACAGGAGCAATTATTACTTTATATGACGGCAATGAGAAACTTGCGGAAAGCGATGTGAGAGCAAAGCTTCCGAAAGACTGTGAAGTCAGGATAATTCTCGGAGAAATGCCGCAAAGTATAGTTGATGATACCGACCTGCTTGTAATAAGTCCCGGAGTACCGATTGACAGCCCGATTGTCCTTGCTTTTAAAGATGCAGGAGTAACCGTATGGGGTGAAATCGAGCTTGCATATAACTTTGAACAGGGCAGAGTGTATGCCATAACGGGAACTAACGGAAAGACAACAACCACAACACTTATAGGTGAGATCATGAAGGAATGGAACCCGAAAACTTTTGTTGTCGGTAATATCGGTACATCATATACCGGAGAGGTTCTTAAGACTTCTAAGGACAGCATTACCGTTGCTGAAATCAGCAGCTTCCAGCTCGAGACGATCCATGATTTCAGACCTGCCGGAAGTGCAATATTAAACATCACTCCGGATCATCTTAACAGACATTATACAATGGAAAATTATATATCGGTCAAGGAGTCTATTACGCGTAACCAGAAAGACGATGATTTCTGTGTTCTTAATTATGATGATGAAGTGCTTCGTGAATTTGGAAATACAATAAACAATACCGTATTTTTCTCAAGGAAAACTATTCTTAAAGAGGGTGTTTATCTTGACAATAATATGATAAAATGCACTTTTGACGGCAGAACGCAGGATGTTATCGATGTAAAAGATTTATTTATATTCGGTAATCATAATTACGAAAACGTCATGGCCGCGGTTGCGATGACAGTCAAGGCAGGAGTACCGCTTGATATTATCGTAAGGGTTCTTAAAGCATTTAAAGGAGTTGAACACAGGATTGAATTTGTCAGGGAACTTGATGGAGTAACATATTACAACGATTCAAAGGGAACCAATCCGGACTCATCAATCAAAGCACTTGAGGCGATGACAAAACCTACGCTGATAATTGCCGGAGGATATGATAAACATTCTGAATTCGATGGATTTATCGATGCGTTTGGCGGCAAAGTCAAACTCATGGTTCTTATAGGAACGACAGCCCCTCAGATTGAGAAAACCGCACGCGCACATGGATTTGACGATATCATCAATACGGACAGCCTTGAAAATGCGGTTCAAATATGTCATGACAAGGCCGTTTCCGGTGATGTTGTACTGCTTTCGCCGGCATGTGCAAGCTGGGATATGTTTAAGAGTTATGAAGAACGTGGCAGGCTTTTCAAGGAATATGTAAACAGATTTTAGATTGATCATAAGGGAGATATGCAATGGCAGATACATCACAAAATATGCATAATGGAAATAACAGAAACCTGACACCGAAGGGTAAATTTTTCGATTTCAGCCTGCTTATAATAGTAATGTTTCTTATTGCATTCGGATTGGTAATGCTTTACAGTACCAGTTCTTACAGCGCAATGGAAGATTACGGTGACGCTGCGTATTTCCTTAAAAGGCAGCTTTTGTCAACTGCAATAGGAATGGTGGTTTTTGTTGCGGCAATTTTTATAAATTACCATTTCTGGTATAAAATCAAATGGTTCATATATGTCGCATCGATTTTTTGCGTATTGCTTGTCCTTTCACCATTCGGACACACTGTAAAAGGTGCGCGCAGATGGCTGAGATTAGGTCCGCTGTCATTGCAGCCGGCTGAGGTTGTTAAGGTAGGACTTATAATTGTGCTTGCGGCTTTTATAAGTTACAGCGGAAGCCATATGAAGAAGCTGAAAAACAATATTGTATATTGTATACTTGCGGTTGCGGCAGCCGGAATTACCGGAATTGTGACCAACAACTTAAGTACAGCGATAATACTTATGGGTATTGCATACATAATGCTTATGATCGGTAATTCCAAACCTGCATGGTTAATTATAGCAACTGTGCTGGGGGCGGTTGCGGTGGTGGCATTCCTGATATGGTTTTTTAACAATGTGGATTCAGCGAGCCATTTCCGTTTTAAACGTCTGCTTGCATGGCGAGACCCGGAAAAATACGCATCGGATACAGGATTCCAGACATTGCAGGCATTGTATGCACTCGGTTCCGGCGGATTTTTCGGAAAAGGCCTGGGTCAGAGCATGCAGAAACTCGGATTTATTCCGGAGGCCCAGAATGATATGGTATTCTCCGTTATATGCGAGGAACTCGGTCTGTTTGGCGGAATATGTCTGATAATACTTTTTATCCTGCTTATATGGAGATTCATGGTAATTGCCAACAACGCACCGGATCTGTTCGGATCAATGCTTGTGGTCGGGGTTATGGCACATATATCGCTTCAGGTGATACTTAATATAGCGGTTGTAACCAATGTTATTCCCAATACGGGCGTTACACTGCCGTTTATCAGTTACGGAGGTACATCGGTGCTTTTTTTGCTTGCAGAGATGGGAATAGTCCTGAATGTATCAAGGCAGATACAGGTTCCGGTGACCGTCTCACAACAGGCCGGACGGCTGCGGCAGAGGGCTCATGCGAGGTAACATAACTGAAATCCCTGCATATAATGGTATGTAAACATTCATTATATGCGGGGATTTTTTATGAGGAGCCTTATGATATCCGGACACAGAAGACTTAGGGGCATGATTAATGTTCAGGGAAGCAAGAACTCGGTACTGCCCGTTATGGCAGCGGCACTTCTTACGGAAGATAAAGTAATCATAGAAAACTGTCCGGCAATTACGGATGTTTATCACATGCAGAAAGTAATGCAGGCGGCGGGCGCGGAATGTGACATTGAAAGTGATATCGTAACGGTACGTTCCGGCATGCTTAAATCTGCCCCTGACGAAGAATACTGTGCAAGATTCAGGGCCTCTTCGCTTTTTATGGGCGTGTTTCTTGCGGTATGTGGGAGTTTTGTCATGCCATATCCGGGAGGATGTAACATCGGAAGCCGGCCGCTTAACTATCATATTGACGGGCTGCGCTCACTCGGAGCGGTGGTAGAGGAAGCCGGGGGATACATAATAGGTTACTGCAGGAAACTTAAAGGCGGAAGTTATGAATTTCCGTATCCGAGTGTGGGAGCGCTTGAGAACATAATTCTGGCAGCGGTGCGTGCCGAGGGAAAGACCTGTCTTACCAATTGCGCAAAAGAACCGGAAATTGTTGACTTGTGCGACTGTCTTAAAATGATGGGAGCGGACATAGACGGTGCAGGAACAGGAACGATTATTATTAACGGAAAAGCAACATTGCACGGATGCCGTTACAGGGTTCCCGGAGACCGCATAGCAGCCGGGACATATATGGCAGGCTGCGCCATAGCCGGCGGCAATATATGCCTGCGGGGAATTGAACCTGAAAGGCTGACCGCGGTTAGTGATATTTTGCAAAAAATGGGATGTCATCTATTTACAGATAAAAAAAGTAATGAGATAATAGTCATGGCGGACGGAAGACGCAGGGCAGTCACATCGGTTGTCACTGGACCGTATCCGGAATTTCCGACCGATATGCAGGCGCAGATAATGAGCGTGCTGGCATACTCCGGAGGTTGCTGTGATATATACGATAATGTATTTGAGAACCGCTATAACGCGGCCGGAGAACTGGTAAGAATGGGCGCTGTTATTTCGGTGTCGGGCGGACACGCGAGGGTATGCGGAAGACCGGCATTGAAAGGAGCAAGAGTGTGCGCTACGGATTTACGGTGCGGTGCCGCACTGGTTATTGCGGCGCTGGGAGCGGACTGCACGATAGTGGACGGATGCAGCTATATATGCCGTGGATATGAGGATATACAGAGAGATTTGGAACAGTTAGGAGCAGATATAAAATGGATACCCGGAGAAGAACACACAGAGGACTTAGAATTGCAATCGTAGTATTTATTATAATTGCGGTGATAGCGGCTGCTGTATTTGCCGCGGCAAGATATGTATTTAAAGTAAAGGAAATAAATATAACAGGAAGCGACAGATATTCGTATGATGAATTATATAAATATATTTTTGCAGATCGTAATGCAGATAATACAATACTGTTTTCTCATACCAATAAGAAAGCCGGAAAGCCGGATATACCTTTTATAGCCAAGACTGACATATCGGTCAAATGGCCGGACACAATTAATATCACGGTATATGACAAAAGTCTTGTCGGATATGTTGAATACAAGGGAACAAATATGTATTTTGACAAGGACGGAGTGGTGGTTGACAGCTCACCCGATGTATTTGAGGATGTGCCTAAGATAACCGGCCTTAAGTTTAAAACTATTGTAATTAATGATAAACTCGACGTTGAAGATCCGGCTATTTTCGGAACAATAAGTGATATCAAACAATATATTTCCAAATATAATCTGACAATTGACGCACTCAATATTGAACAGGACGGTACATTATCGGTTGATATGGGAGGCGTCAAAGCCCTTCTGGGAAATAACGATAATCTTATGCCGGATAAGATATACGAACTCAGCTGTATGGCTGACAGCATCAAGGACCTTAAAGGGGTGCTTCATCTTGAAAAATATGACGGAAACAGTCAGAATATAATACTCAAACAGACGGAGTGATTTTTCGTGAAATTTATTTTAAAAAACTCAAAATAGAGGTTGATATTTCTACGAAAAAATAATATTATATTCTTATGCGATTATAACTGAGTAACTATGGAGTCAGACCTTTTTAATATAGATGAAGGAATTACGGAGTATATCTCCGATGACATGGTTGGTTTAAGGAGGACAAGGTTTTGCTAGAAATCAAGACTAATGAGTCGGAAGCATCTGCTAAGATAATAGTAGTAGGTGTAGGTGGAGCCGGCAATAATGCAGTTAACAGAATGATTGATGAGAACATCGGAGGCGTGGAGTTTATCGGAATTAATACCGATAGACAGGCTCTTACACTTTGTAAGGCACCTACGGCTATACAGATAGGCGAGAAGCTTACCAAGGGACTTGGCGCCGGCGCTAAGCCTGAAGTTGGTGAGAAAGCAGCAGAAGAGAGCGCTGAGGAGCTTACACAGGCTATCAAGGGCGCAGATATGGTATTTGTAACATGCGGAATGGGCGGCGGTACCGGTACAGGTGCGGCACCGGTTGTTGCCAAGATTGCCAAGGATATGGGTATTCTCACGGTAGGCGTTGTTACGAAACCGTTTAAGTTTGAAGCTAAGACGAGAATGACTAATGCCATAACAGGTATTGAGAAGCTTAAGGACAGTGTCGATACACTTATTGTTATTCCTAACGATAAACTGCTTGAGATTGTTGACCGCAGAACTACGATGCCTGATGCACTTAAGAAGGCGGATGAAGTCCTTCAGCAGGCAGTACAGGGAATTACAGATCTTATCAATGTACCGGGACTTATTAACCTCGATTTTGCCGATGTCCAGACAGTTATGAAGGACAAGGGTGTAGCACATATCGGTATCGGTACAGCTAACGGAGATGATAAGGCTATTGAGGCAGTTAAGATTGCCGTTGCGAGTCCGCTTCTTGAGACGACCATTGAAGGTGCATCACATGTCATCATCAATATCAGCGGTGATATAGGACTTATGGAAGCCAATGAAGCTGCAAGCTATGTTCAGGAACTTGCAGGCGATAATGCCAACATTATTTTCGGTGCTATGTATGATGATTCAGTTCAAGATCAGGCAACTATCACAGTTATCGCTACAGGTCTTGACGGATATTCGGCAGGTGCTGCAAGTGCCATGGCAGGATTTAATTTTAAACCGCAGACAACAGCAAGACCTATTTCAGCTCCTACATATGAGTCTCCTTACGCTAAGACAAGTTCACAGCCTGCAAGAGAGATTCCGGGACTTAATAAGCCAAAGCCTGTAGAGAGCAATGTTGAAGAGAAAGGAATCAAGATTCCTGAGTTTCTTCAGAAGAGAAGATAGTATTATACATTAGAGAGATTTATGTGCTATGGCAGTACGTTCTTACTGTCATAGCATTTTTAATCTAAATAAGCCAAAGGAGAAAAGGTATGGAAGAAGTTGCAGGATATCTGCCAGGTATGTATGCTACATTCTGGGCGCTTGTGCCGCCGCTTGTAGCGATTATTCTTGCATTGATTACGAAGGAGGTATACAGTTCACTTTTTGTCGGAATTGTAATCGGAGGACTTTTTTACGGTAATATTTTTCAGCCGGGTTTCAGCTTCGAGACATCAATGCTTCACATTTTTAAGGACGGTCTTATAGGAGTACTTAGGAATGCGTCCAATATAGGAATTATAATATTCCTTGTGGTACTGGGAATCATAGTATGCATGATGAATAAGGCCGGAGGTTCGGCGGCGTTCGGACAGTGGGCTTCAAAGCATATAAAGACAAGAATCGGAGCACAGATAGCTACGATTTTTCTTGGCATACTGATTTTTGTTGATGATTATTTTAACTGTCTCACGGTAGGAAGTGTTATGCGTCCGGTTACGGATAAACATAATGTCTCCAGAGCCAAATTAGCATATCTTATTGATGCGACCGCGGCTCCGGTGTGCATAATCGCCCCGATTTCATCATGGGCGGCAGCAGTTACGGGATTTGTGCAGGATGAGAACGGATTCGGGATTTTTATACAGGCCATACCGTATAATTATTATGCATTGTTTACCATAATAACGATGTTTGCATTGACGATTCTCAAGACGGATTTCGGACCTATGGCAAAGCATGAAGCCAATGCGGTTAAAGGTGATATATATACTACAGAAGACAGACCTTATGCGGATGCAGATGATGATGAAGTGCATGGTAAAGGCAAGGTTATCGATCTTGTATTCCCCGTTGCAGTACTTATAATCTGCTGTGTTATCGGTATGATATATACCGGAGGGTTCTTTAGCGGTGTCGATTTTATATCCGCATTTTCGGGAAGCAATGCATCGCTCGGACTTATGCTTGGAAGCTTTGCGGCGCTTATTATAATAATAATATTCTATAGCATAAGAAAAGTATTAAAATTCACAGATTGTTGTAAATGTGTTCCTGACGGATTTAAAGCAATGGTTCCGGCAATTCTTATACTTACATTTGCGTGGACGCTTAAGTCGATGACGGACAGCCTCGGAGCTAAGGAATATGTTGCGGACCTTGTAAGAAATGTATCCGGAATGTGGCTTAATCTGCTTCCTGCGATAGTATTTATTATAGGAGTGTTCCTTGCTTTTGCTACGGGAACATCATGGGGAACATTCGGAATACTTATCCCGATAGTTGTAGATGCATTTTCAACAACCAACCACACGATGATGATCATTGCGATTTCAGCATGTATGGCAGGTGCGGTATGCGGAGATCATTGTTCACCGATATCAGATACTACAATAATGGCTTCTGCCGGTGCGCAGTGCAATCATATGAACCATGTATCCACCCAGTTGCCGTATGCGATAGTGGTTGCAATAGTATCATGCGTGACATATATAATTGCAGGATTTGTCAAGAATCCGGTCGTATCGCTTGTTATCGGAATCATATTGATGATGGGCACGATTATGGGAATCAAATACCTTAACAAATCCAGAACTGCAGAATAAAGAAGTCCGGAAATTTAATCGTGCGGAATATCATGGAAACGACCGTCGAGTTCCTCTGTCTTTATTATATTGATAAAGGCATGTGAATCGATTTTACGTATTAAAGGAATAAGCTCTCTTTTTGCTTCGGAATTGATAACGGAGTAAATGAGAGTTTTTTCTTTCTCTTCATAACAACCGATTCCTTTGAAAAGCGTTGCGTCATGATTGGTCATCTCGCGTATGGCAGTATATATTTCCTCTGATTTATCAGAGATGATAAAAAGAGTCGCTTTCTGATATCTTTTGTACAAAAACTGGATTACCTGCGTGCTGCAGAACTGGTAAATTATGGAATATAATGCAATGGACCAGCCGAATAACATGCCGGCAATTGCAAGTATCACAATGTTGCCGATAAGGATATAGTTCCACCCGTCAATGCCTTTCTCGTGAGAAAGAAAAATACTTATAAAATCCGTTCCTCCGGTCGTGGTGCCGACATTAAGGCACAGGCTGATCGAAAGGCCGTTTATGAGTCCGCCGAACACGCTGATTAAGAGAATATCGGTCGTGAACACATATGCCGGAAGAAGGTCGACAAGTATACTCGAAAGGATTATGACGACAATCGAATAAATCGTGAATTTGCGGCCGATATATCGGAATGCGATATAAGCCGGGACGATATTAAGCAATACGTTAAATATCGAGAACGGAATCGTAATGTGCAGGAAATCTTCAATGACAGCCTGTATAAGTAATGATACACCGGAGAAGCCGCCCGGGTACAGACCGGCCGTTTTGGCAAAACAACGCAGATTCCAGGCGTAGAGGAATGAAGCTGTAATCACGATAAATACCCTGAATACCTGATAGAAGTGCGGATGCTTATTTTCCAATGACTGAAACATAATTAACCTCCTTATATGAGTTACCCGGCAATTGTGCTCAGGAAGAGCCGGATGATTAAAGCTCACTTAATGTTTTGATAAAATCATAGCAAAAATTTAATATGCAGTCAATTAAACTATTGTTAAAAATAAAATACCGTGGTACAATAACTACATAAACGTTGATATTAGAAAAGCATTGACGGAAAGAGTAATGTGATAATGCCATCCAGAGAGAGCACGAATGGTGGAAGTTTGCTTATGGTTATGTTGCATGAAGACCACTCCCAAGCTGTGCGCATAAGATTGTATTCCGAAGCGTCACCGTGTAGCTGCGTTATAAGCGAAGAGTTAAAGTTAAGGTGGAACCGTGCTTAGCACCCTTAAGTGTATTTATATGCACTTAAGGGTTTTTTAATATCAGGAAGAATAAGGAGATAATTAAAATGGTTAATTTTAAAGAAGACGAACAGTTAAAAATGTTAAACCATTCATGTGCACATCTTATGGCACAGGCAATCAGACATCTTTATCCGCATGCCAAGTTCTGGGTAGGTCCTGTAGTTGCGGAAGGTTTCTATTATGATGTGGATCTTGGTGATGATGTTATCAGGGATGAAGATGTTGCGGCAATAGAGAAAGAAATGAAGAAACTTGCCAAGAAAGGCGACAAGATTGTCCGCAAAGAGATTTCCAAGGAAGAGGCTCTCAAGATGTTCGGCAATGACGAATATAAGGTTGATCTCATCTCTGACCTCGAAGACGGAACCATTACATGTTATGAGCAGGGCGATTTCACGGATCTCTGCCGTGGACCTCATGTTGACAATACGAGACTCTGCCGTCATTTCAAGCTTGTAAGACATTCAGGCGCATATTGGAAGGGCGACAGCAGCAATAAGATGCTTCAGAGAATTTACGGAGTATGTTTCCCAACAGCGGAGGAACTCGAAGCACATCTGCAGCTTCTTGAGGAAGCTAAGGAAAGAGACCACAGAAAGATCGGCAAGGATATGAATCTTTTTATGGTGGACGACCTTGTCGGACGCGGACTTCCGATGTTTCTGCCAAAGGGTTATACAATATGGCAGGAACTTGAAAATTATATTAAGGCCAAGGAGCGTAAGCTCGGATATCTTCATGTAATGACACCTTGTGTTGGTACAGTCAATCTCTATAAGACATCCGGACATTGGGATCATTACAAGGAAAATATGTTCCCGGCAATGGAAGTTGAGGGAGAGTCATTTGTATTAAGACCGATGAACTGCCCGCATCACATGATGATATATGCTAATAAGATGCACTCATATAAAGATCTTCCTATAAGAATCGGAGAGATTGCGCATGATTTCAGATTTGAAGCCAGCGGAACACTTAAGGGAATCGAGAGAGGCCGTCACTTCTGCCAGAATGATGCACATATTTTTGTTACACCGGAACAGATAAAGGACGAGTTTACCAATGTTGTAGATCTTATTTTCAGCACATATAAGGATTTTGGCATCACGGATTACCGCTGTGTGCTTTCACTCAGAGATCCGGCCAACAAGACCAAATATCATGATGATGATGAGATGTGGGATAAGGCAGAGAATGCACTCAGAGAGGTTATGAACAGCCTCGGAATAGAATATACCGAAGAAATAGGCGAGGCAGCATTCTACGGACCGAAGCTTGATGTCAATGTTAAACCGGCAGTAGGTAACGAATATACGCTTTCCACATGCCAGCTTGATTTCTGCCTTCCGGCCAAATTTGAACTCACATATGTTGACAAAGATGGCGAGAAGAAGACACCGGTTGTCCTCCACAGAGCAATTCTCGGCTCACTTGACAGATTTATGGCATATATTCTTGAAGAGACCAAGGGAAATCTTCCTACATGGCTTGCACCGGTACAGGTTAAAGTTATACCGATCAAGACAGATGATGAGGAACTTATGGCATATGCCCATGAAATCTGTGATGTACTTGAAGCACATAATGTCAGATATGAGCTTGATGACAGGGCAGAGAAGATGGGATACCGCCTCAGGGAGGGACAGATTCAGAAAGTTCCGTATCTCCTTGTAATAGGAGCCAGTGAGAAAGCAGACAGAACTGTTTCCTGCACCCTTCACGGACAGAAGGAAAAGACAGTATTCGGTCTTGATGAATTTGTTGAGAAGATTGATAACGAGATTAAGAATAAGCTCAGATAATATTCTCATACAACGATAAACATATTGGATTCACAGCATATTATGTATTATAAACGCATATATGAAGGGAATCAAAGGATATGGCACAATTTACCAATCAGGCGCAGATCCGTTACGGAAATGCGGTTGCCAATTCAAACATTGCCGTCGGTGAAATACTTGAGGTGCTTTCGGCATCCAAAACAGCGGTAAGAACAACTTACGGACAAAATGACAGTGTGACATATATTGTCAGCATAGTCAATGCAGGAACAGTCCCTGTTACAGGACTTACACTTTCGGATAACCTGGGAGCTTATACTTTCGGAACCAGTTCGCTTACACCTTTAACTTATGTTGAGGGTACGGTAAAATATTATGTGAATGGTACCTTGCAGACAGCACCTGCGGTTACCACAGCTCCGGTCTTTACGATCACGGGGATAACGGTGCCGGCCGGAGGAAATGCCATGGTAATCTATGAGGCGATGGTAAACCAGTATGCACCTCTTGATGCAGGTTCGTCAATTACCAACAATGCTAATATAAGCGGAGGCGGAATTACACCTGTTACCGTAGATGAGATAGTGAGTGCACAGACGGCACCGCTTTTGACAATTACCAAATCGATAAGCCCGGTTCCGGTTACCGAAAACGGAACGATCACTTACACCTTCCTTATCCAGAACGGTGGAAGTGCTGATGCCGATGCGGCTTCAGGTGTTACGGTATCGGATAATTTTGATCCGGTGCTTACTAATCTTACAGCAACGTATAACGGTACACCGCTTGTGCCGGGCACAGATTACACATATAATGAGACATCGGGTGAATTTGTGACAACAGCCGGCAGGATAACGGTACCGGCCGCAGCTTTTACACAGGATGCAACAACCGGTATATGGGCAATAAATCCGGGTGTCGGAACGCTTGTGGTAACAGGAACTATATAATATTTTATCCCGTGGGAGAATTCCTGCGGGATTTCCGTTTAAACATTGTCACATTATTGCAAAATATGTTAAAATATCAATTATCAGAATACATCACGGAGGAACACATATGGAATACGACGAGTCAGTCTTTAAAGAGAAAGCTAACCGGAGAGCAAGAAGAATATGGCTTATATTTGCCATTCTCCTTTCAGCCAATTACGGAAGCGATCTGGCAAACGGTTTATCTACATCAACATACTATATTATTTTTCTGGCATTATGCTGGATACCGATCATTTCAGGAGAAATATTACTTCGTGCCAAGGGTTTTGCAACCGAAGCATACAAGTATAATCTTGTAATCGGGTATGGTGTATTCTACACATTCGTGATATGTACAACGGAATCACCTATTGCTTTTACATATATTCTTCCGGTTACAAGCCTTCTTGTGTTATACAAGAACAGGAAATTCATGGTGACATGCGGAATTGTTAATTCGCTGATAATAGCCGGAAGTTCCGTGTACAGATATATGAACGGATTTAATACCGCGTCCGATCTGAAAAATTACCAGCTTGAGCTGGCATGTATCATATTATGCTATGTGTGCTATGTAATGTCCATAAAGCATCTGAATGAGTCCGACGGTGCAATGACGGACAGTATCAAGGCCGACCTTAAAAGGGTTGTAACCACGGTTGAGAAGGTTAAACAGGCAAGTAATTCAATAATGGACGGCGTGACGGTAGTCAGGGAACTGGCCTCAGAGAATTCACACGGTGCCAATATTGTCGTTGACAGTATGGACAGGCTCAGAGAGAACAATGAGAGGCTGCATAAGTCGACGGATTCATCCAGCCAGATGACTACGGATATTAATCTTCAGGTTAATAATGTTGTCGGAATGATTGATAAGATGGTGGCCCTTACCGCAGAGTCCGGCAAGCATGCCAGGGTAAGTTCATCGGATCTTGACAGCCTTATCGATACAACAAAGACGATGGCATCATTATCGGAAGAGATCGGAAATATACTCCGCACGTTTAAAAATGAATTTGCCATGGTAAAGAACGAGACAGGAACAATAGAAAATATTTCCGGACAGACCAATCTTCTTGCACTCAATGCTTCCATAGAGGCTGCAAGAGCCGGAGAGGCCGGAAAAGGATTTGCGGTTGTAGCCGATCAGATACGTTCGCTCAGTACAGATACAAGGGCGTCATCGGGGACAATCAAGGAGGCACTTACAAGGCTTGATGATACATCCGTCAAGATGACTGATTCCATAGAACAGACATTACAGCTTATACAGCTTACACTTGACAAGGTTATGCTTGCGGCCGGCAATATTGCTAAGATATCGGAAGATGCGGGTGAGCTTGATAACAATATCAGAATGATAGATACAGCCATCAAAGATGTTGAATCATCGAATATTCATCTTGTGGATAACCTGACTGAGGTAACCGGAATTGTTGCCGATATGACCGAGAGTGTCACGGACTCCAATGAAATAAGCAAGAGAATGCTCAGTAAATACGACGAAACCGCATCCAATATTAACTCAATCGAGAAAGTTGTTGAATCGCTTATGTGTGAACTTGGCATAGGCGGATTCATGGGCGTTGAGGATCTTCTGCCCGGTATGAAACTCATGGTAGAGGTTGGAACGGATAACAAGTATTATGGTGAGTTAATCTCACATGATGACGATGTCATGACGATAAGACTTAATAATGATGGTATCATTGCTGATAATACGGAGTGTAAGGTGCAGATTACAGTGGGCAATGTCCTTTATTGCTGGGATAAGGTCCGTGTCAAAGGAACCGGAGCGGCGAGAACCTACAGCGTATTTATTGAGTCCAGACCTAAGATAAATAACAGGCGTAAATATCCGCGTGTCGACATAGATAATTCCTGTACCGTCACGATTAAGGATACCGGCAGAAGTATAGAATGTAAGCTTGACAACATAAGTGCGAACGGTTTTGCATTTATTACAAGGGATGCATGTTTTATGGATCATAAGTCGGAAGAGATATCAATGGAGATACATGATTTTGTGCTTACAAGACATAACAGATTAGAAGGCCGTGTAATAAGATGCTCAGACGATGAAGGTTCGTATATTGTAGGATGCCAGATGCCTGAGGATGATTTCTTTATCAGGGATTATGTAAGCGAAAGACTCAAGAAAGAGAAAAACCAGAGAAAATAATGAATACAAGAGAAGAAGCATTGGAATACGGACTGACTTTTCCAGGAACTTATGTGGATGCGCCGTTTCATGACCGTAACTGGCAGTTAGTCAGGGTAAGGCCATCAGAAAAAGCTTTTCTGTGGACATATGAGCGTAATGGATACATTAACATTAATGTCAAGGTAAATCCTGAATGGCGGGATTTCTGGCGGGATGCTTTTGAGGCCGTGATACCCGGATGGCATCAGAATAAGGAACACTGGAATACGATAATTCTGGACGGAAGCATACCGGACGATACGATCAGAGACATGATAGCACAGAGCTATGATCTGGTTGCGGATAATCCGACAAAAAGGATATACGATGCCGTATGCAATATCCCGAAGGGAAAGGTGGCCACATACGGTCAGGTTGCGGCACTTGCGGGTAATCCTAAGATGTCAAGGGCTGTCGGCAATGCACTCCATAAGAATCCGGATCCGGACAGGATTCCGTGTTACAGGGTTGTCAATTCAAAGGGAGAGCTTTCGGGCGCATTTGCTTTCGGCGGTAAGAACATACAGGCGGAGAGACTTATGGCGGATGGAATAGAAGTTGTCAACGGCCGCGTTGATCTGAAAAAATACGGAATTTAAAAATTAACACTTACATAATTTTGTAAAGTGTGTTAAGATGATATGTATTCAAATTTATATGGTTATAATTGGAAACGCACAATCCTCCGGGATGATAACGAACAACACATTCATTATTATTCAGGAGGATTTTTTATGCCGAAAAATAAGTTTCAGGATGTCATATTTACGGCCATTATGGCGACAATAATGGTGTATGGTATGATAGTTTATAACGCTGCGTTAAATATGGGAGGAGTGTATGCCGCTACATTTACCGCGGCACTGCATGAGATGCCGATAATGGTGCCGATAGCATTTGTGTTGGAATTTTTCCTGGTTGGAAAGTTAGCAAGAAAACTTGCTTTTACAGTAATGAAACCGGATGACAGGCCGCAGTTTATCACATATGCAATTTCGATATGTATATGCTGTATAATGTGCCCGATAATGAGTTTTATTGCGACAATGCTTTTTAAGGACACGAAGAATTTCGCAACATTTATACAGACATGGGGAATGAATTTCCCAATGGCGATACTGTACCAGATGTTTTACTGCGGACCGCTTGTACGCCTGATTTTCAGACTTATATTCAGAGAGAAAAATAAGTAATCCATTATTGCACTACACTTATTAATAAAATATGTAAGTGTAGTGCAATATTTTTGTGCATTATTCACAAAAATCGGAAACTAACTTTGTAAAAGTAGTTTCTTGATAACAGAATACGAAAATGTTATGATTATGGAAACGGAAATAATAAATTCAGTTTCCATATTTTTTTATATAAGGACGAAGAAATGGAATTAAGACAAACGATATTGGAAGGTACGATACAGGCCTTTAACGAAAAAGGATTAAAATTCACGATGGATGATGTGGCATCCATACTCGGCATGAGTAAGAAAACAATATACACGGTCTTTGCAGACAAAAACTCACTTATTACCGAGATGGTGGATTACTGCTTTGAATCCATTAAGGAAAGCGAGAGAAAGGTGCTTAACGACCCGACGCTTGATACGGTCGGAAAAATAAGAGGAATACTCGGCGTGCTTCCGGAAGGATACAAAGACATTAATTTTGGGCAGTTATACCTGCTGAAGGACAAATATCCCAAGGTATACCGTAAGGTGGAGGAAAGGCTTGAAAGCGGCTGGGAGTATACAATCGCACTTCTTGAACGCGGAATAAGGGAGGGCTGCATAAGAAATATTAAGATTCCAATCCTTAAGACGATGCTTGAGGCGACGCTGGAGCAGTTTTTCCAGAGAGACATACTGGTGAGCAATGGCATATCGTACAGCGATGCACTGAATGAGGTCGTGAATATTATGGTGGATGGTATTGTGACAGGAGGAAATAATCATGAATGATAAGTCAAAAATAATATTCGGCAATGAGATGTCCGGACACGTATATAAAAAAGCGCTTCGTTCCCGGAATAAGTATATCCGTAAATTCGGGGACGATTCCGCGAAAGATTACAAAGTCACTGTGGTTCCCAATCGGTATATAGGCGATTTGCTCGGCGTCAGGAATGTGCTTGTGGGTGAGCTTGATAAAAATGCCCACTACCTTCCGGGCGATGAACTGGCAGCGGAGAAGTTTGACAATGACAAAGGAATAATTGTCGGAAACATAAGAATGGGATTCGGACATTACAGAATATCCATGGCGATGGCGTCAGCGGCCAATGCGCTGGGATACAAACCTTATTGGATGGATTTGAACTCATACAATGAAACAACATGCACCAGGATTATCGGTGCGCAGAATGAATTGTACTCGCTCGGTTCAAGACTTTCAAAGAATCCGGTATTTAACAAACTCGTGTGGGAACCGGTGAACTATGAAGGCTTCAGGGCATTATCATATAATTCATCAGATCAGAAAAACGCAGAGCTTATGGCGCCGGTATATCATAATATACCCAAAGAAATTCCTGTAATAGGAACGCATGTATGGCCGGCACAGGCAGCGGTGCACGCGGGAATGAAATATGTCGTGAATGCAATTCCGGACAACTGGCCGATGGCACTGCATCTGTCCGAAGGAAGCGTGCATATGATACAGTGCCACAATTCATACATGGGATATCGCATCCTGAACGGAATGAATAAGAAAAAAATATGCTCTCCGATGCCGGAAGGCAGTATTTTCTATACGGGCCACTATATCGACCATGAAATAGTAAGCAACATAGAGAAAGATTGTGATGCAAGGATAAGACGTGCAGACGGCGGCGGCCCGTTAAGATTTCTGCTGTCAATAGGCGGCGCAGGTGCACAGAAGGAGATTTTTGCGGCAGTCATAGAACATCTTCTTCCGTATGTGAGGCAGAAAAAAGCGGCGTTGTATATAAATGTCGGAGATTATAAAAATGTATGGGATGATCTTAAGAAAGAAATACCGCAGATGGCAGAACTGTCGGAGGAACATTTTGATTCGTGGGATGAGACACTTGAATGGAGCAGGAATGCTCTGGATGAGAATTATGAGGTCACAGGAATCCACGGTTTCTGGCACAGCAATATATTTGAGGCGGTGTACTGCACCAACCTTCTTATGAGAAGTGCGGATGTACTTGTCACCAAACCGAGTGAACTGGCTTTTTACCCGGTTCCGAAGCTCTTTATAAGGCGGGTGGGCAAACATGAGATGTGGGGTGCGATTCATTCCGCGGAAGTAGGTGACGGAACACTGGAGTGCAGGGACATAGCACATACGATACAGATGGCGGACTTGTTTTTGAATGATAAAAATATATTAAAAGATATGTGCAGAAACATTACAGCTAACAAAAAAGCGGGTCTTTACGACGGCGCGTATAAAACAGTGGAACTGGCGATGAGCCTTAAAAACAAATAATCCAAGGAGGAGAATGTTTTATGGAGAAAAAACAGCTTGGCGTAAAAGAAAAATTTGCATACGGAATCGGTGCGGTCGGTAAGGATATGGTTTATATGCTTTCGGCATCATATATTCTGTATTATTATCAGGACATTATGGGAGTGAGCGCGGTGGCAATGGGTGTGATACTTTTTGCCGCAAGGATATTTGACGCATTTAACGACCCGGTAATGGGAATCATTGTTGCAAAGACAAAAACAAGATGGGGTAAATTCAGACCGTGGCTTTTTATCGGAACACTTATGAATGCGGTCATACTTTTTCTTATGTTTTCGGCACCGCCGGCGCTTAATGGCGCGGGACTTACAGCATATGCAGCTGTGACCTATATATTGTGGGGCGTAACATACACAATGATGGACATTCCGTACTGGTCAATGATTCCGGCGTTTACAAGGAGCGGCAAGGAAAGAGAAGGCCTGTCGGCACTCGCACGTTCATGTGCAGGCGTTGGTTCGGCACTTATAACAATTGTCACTGTGTTAAGTGTATCGGTACTCGGTAAACTTGTCGGAGGAAACGGACCCGTTGATATCGAGAGACTTGGATACAAGTATTTTGCGCTCATTGTCGCGGTGCTTTTTGTCATATTCATAACAATCACATGTATGTCAATAAAGGAAAAATCATCCGTAAATATGCAGACCGCAAGCGTCAAAGAAATGTTTAAGGCACTTTTTCGCAATGACCAGGCGATGACGATAGTTGTGGCAATTGTAATGATAAATACGGCATTATACATTACATCAAATCTTGTAATATATTTCTTTAAATATGATTTCAGCCCATCGGTATGGCAGAGCAATTACACACTTTTTAATATATTCGGAGGCGCATTCCAGATTCTCGCGATGATGATTCTGTTCCCGGTGCTGCGTAAATTCATGAATACTCTGAAGATATTCTATGTGAGCTTTACCATGGCGTTTGTGGGATATCTTACGCTTCTCGGAATAACGTTTACGGGCAGCAGCAACGTATACCTGTTGCTCATTCCGGCGTTCTTTATTATGTCAGCGATGGGAATGCTGAATGTCATTGTAACTGTTTTTCTGGCAAATACGGTTGACTACGGCGAATACAAGAATAACCGCAGGGACGAGTCAGTCATATTCTCTATGCAGACATTTGTGGTAAAACTCTCATCAGGAATAGCGGCATTGGCGGCATCGGTTGTTATCCAGGTCTTCAATATCAAAAAAGACGAGACAGGAGAGGTACTTCAGGCAATCGACAGGACATCGAGAATGGGGTTGCGCATGTGCATGACCGTAATTCCTATTATTGTTTTAATTGTAGGATTGATCGTTTTCAGAAAAAAATACATTCTGACGGATGCAAAGCTTGCACAGATTAACGATGAACTGAAATCATGCAAGGAAGATTAAGGGAGAGATTGATATGATTAATGTATCGGATAATATCTTTGTACTGAATACGAAGGACACGACTTATGTTTTTGGCATATTGCCGACCGGCCAGCCCGAACACCTTTATTACGGCAGAAAAATAACGGTGGGGGATGCTTCCGGCCTCAGGGAAAAACATGTGTTCCAGCCGGGCAACAGTGTTGTGTATGATAGTGAACACGATAATTACACGCTTGAGGATGTCTGCCTTGAGATGTCCTCATACGGCAAAGGCGACATAAGGGAGCCATTTGTAAAGCTGGTATATGAGGACGGAAGTTTTTCGTCCGATTTTATATATGATTCATATGAGATAACTGACGGCAAGCCGGCACTTGAGAGCCTTCCGTCGTCCTATGATGTGAGTGATGGTGCCAACCACCTTATACTTCGTCTTAAAGAGTGCGGCAGCGGACTGGTGATGGAACTTCATTATCATGTTTTTGAAGAGTGCAATGTTATCACAAGATACACTAAGCTCATCAACAATACAGATGCGGCTGTCAGAATTGATAAGATGATGAGCTGCCAGATTGATATGCCGGATGCAGGATATGATTTTGTTACCTTTGACGGTGCGTGGGCCAGGGAAATGCAGATTAGCAATGTACCGGTATCACACAGCAGGCTTGTGAATTCCTCGTACACAGGGACATCTTCAAGCCGGGCCAATCCTTTTGTGATGCTTGCGCGCCCGCAGACAACGGAGACGGCCGGTGAGTGCTACGGTTTTAATCTGGTATACAGCGGCAACCACTATGAATCGGTGCAGGCCGGAGCATACGGGAAAATGCGGTTTATGAGCGGCATTAATCCCGAAAATTTCGCGTGGGCATTGGAACCCGGAGAGAAATTTGAGACACCGGAGGCCGTGATGACATATTCATATGAAGGCTATAATGGGCTTAGTGGGCATATGCACGATTTTGTCAGGGAACACATTGTCTGCGGCAAATGGAAAAATAAGGTCCGCCCGGTGCTTTTAAACAGTTGGGAGGCCTGCTATTTTGACATCAACGAGCATAAACTCCTAAATCTGGCGCGCAAAGCTGCGGATATGGGAATCGAACTTTTCGTAATGGATGACGGATGGTTTGGAAAACGCAATGATGACAAGTCATCACTGGGTGACTGGCGGGTCAACAAAGATAAGCTTCCGGGCGGCGTTGATGGCCTGTGTCGGAAAATAAATGACATGGGAATGGATTTCGGCATCTGGGTGGAGCCGGAGATGGTAAGTGTAGACAGTGATCTGTACAGAGCCCATCCCGACTGGACGATGGATATTCCTGGGCGCAGTCATTCCGAAGGGCGCAACCAGAGGATTCTTGACCTTACGAGAAAAGATGTACAGGATTATATTGTTGAAGAGATGAGCATGCTTTTTGCATCTGCCAACATAAAATACGTCAAATGGGACATGAACAGGATAGTGACAGATTATTTCTCAAAGGAGCTTCCGGCCGGTAAGCAGATGGAAACCGGACACCGGTATATTATCGGATTGTACAGCTGCATGAGAATATTGACGGAAAAGTTTCAGGACATACTGTTCGAGGGGTGTGCGGCCGGCGGAAACCGTTTTGACCTCGGGATATTGTGTTATTTTCCGCAGATATGGGCAAGCGACAATACGGATGCTTTGTGCCGTGCAATGATTCAGAACGGTTACAGCTACGGCTACCCTCTGTCAGTGATAAGTTCGCATGTGTCCGGCTGCCCGAATCACCAGACGTTAAGAACCACACCTTTAGAGACGAGATTCAATGTCGCTTCATTTGGAATATGCGGATACGAGTGCAATCTGTCGGATATGAAAAAAGAAGAGCTGGATGCCATTAAGGCGCAGATTGAAATTTACAAAAAATGGCGAGATGTTCTTCAATTCGGCAGATTCTACCGTACAAGGAATTTTGCGGACAATTCGCCGGTACAGGAGTGGACCTGCGTATCACCCGATAAAAAAAGAGCCATAGGTTTTATAATGCAGAAACTTGCCGAGCCGAATACGCAGTTTGCGTACTACAGGGCATGCGGGCTTTTGCCGGACTGCCGGTATCATTTCTGCAACCGTGAGCTCAAATACAATATAAAGAATTTTGGGGACCTGATTAACACAGTTTCACCGGTGCATATCAAACCGGATTCATTCCTTCATAATGCAGCCGCGCATTTTATCAAAATGGATGGTGAAAAAGAGGATGTATATATGTACGGTGATGCCCTTATGTATGCAGGCGTCAGGCTGAGTCCGGCATATGGTGGGACGGGGTATAACAGCGAGGTAAGATTTTTTCCGGATTTCGCATCCAGAATATATTTTATGGAAAGCGAGGAATAAATTTTATAAAAAGGTTGTAAATTGTATACCAGGTGGTATAATAAGGTGTTTTGTACACTTTATAGGAATGGAATGGAGAAGAAATGAAACAATTTACACCCAAATTATTTGATGTCCTTAAGACATCATATAGCAAAGAACAGTTATTCAAGGACATTATAGCCGGAATAATCGTCGCGATAATAGCATTGCCGCTTTCAATCGCACTTGCGCTTGCATCGGGAGTGCGACCGGAACAGGGAATCTACACGGCGATTTTTGCCGGCTTTGTTATATCCTTCCTTGGTGGAAGCCGCGTGCAGATTGCGGGCCCAACGGCCGCATTTGCGACTATTGTGGCCGGAATTGTAGCCAAAAACGGTATGTCAGGTCTTGTGACAGCGACAATTCTTGCCGGCATTATCCTTATAATAATGGGAATATTTAAGTTTGGTAATCTTATAAGATTCATACCTTATACGATAACAACAGGATTCACAATAGGAATTGCCGTTACTATTTTTGTCGGTCAGATAAAGGACTTCCTTGGTTTGACATTTACCACATCACCAATCGAAACAATCGATAAGGTCAAGGCGGTAGCAGCATCGATAGGTACTTTTAATTATCAGGCATTGATTGTCGGAATGGTATCACTCCTTATACTTATTTTTCTGCCGAAGATAAAAATATTCAGCAAGATTCCGCCGTCACTTATAGCGGTAATCGTAGCAGTCGTCATGGTTAAATTCATTAAGATGGATGTTAAGACCATAGGTGACTTATATACAATATCAAGCGCGTTTCCGAAACCGGTGTTACCGGATCTGAGTTATTCGGCGATTGCCGGGCAGATTCCGAATGCGTTTACGATAGCAATCCTTGCGGGAATTGAATCATTGCTTTCATGTGTGGTATCTGACGGTATGATAGGAAGCAGGCACAAACCTAATATGGAACTCATCGCACAGGGTGCCGGAAATATTGTTTCCGCGCTTTTCGGAGGCATTCCGGCAACGGGAGCAATCGCAAGAACTGCCGCCAATGTCAAGAACGGCGGCCGTTCACCGATAGCAGGAATGGTTCATGCCATAACACTTCTGGTAATACTTGTGGTTCTTATGCCTTATGCAGCATGGATTCCGATGCCGGCCATTGCTGCAATACTTTTTATCGTTGCATATAATATGAGTGGATGGAGGGAATTTATTTCTCTTATTAAAGATTCGCCAAAAAGTGATATAATAGTGCTTATAGCAACATTCGTTCTCACGGTCGTATTTGACCTTGTGGTTGCCATTGAAGTAGGAATGGTTCTTGCGGCGCTTCTGTTCTTAAAGAGAATGGCTGACGTGACGGAAATCAAGAGCTGGAAATATATTGGTGATGATATAGATGAGAATGATGATCCGGAGCACATTAATCTTAAGCAGGTTCCAAAGCATACACTGGTGTACGAGATAATCGGACCGATGTTTTTTGCGGCTGCCGACAAATTTCTGGAGATTTCAACGGGACCGGATACCAGAGTTCTTATAATAAGGATGCGTGGTGTGCCTGCAATGGATATGACGGCTCTTCGTTCACTTAAGAAAATATATGCCCTCTGCAATAAGAAGGGCATAACATTGATTCTTTCGCATGTCAAAGAACAGCCGCTTCATATGATGGAAAAAGCAGGTTTTGCCGATGAAGTTGGAAGAGAGAATTTCTGCGCCAATATAGATGCTTCCATCGCAAGAGCACAGGAGATAGAATTGGGATAATACCAGGAGTGATGACAATGAATTATTCTGAATGTATAGACGCGGCGAGACCGCGTATAGGACAGTTCTGCAAGGCGTGCCCGGAATGTAACGGTGCAGCCTGCGGCAACCTTATGCCGGGTCCCGGAGCCAAGGGTATCGGAGACACTGCAATACGTAATTACAATAAGTGGAAGGAAATACGTATCAACATGGATACAATCGCCGAAAACGTTTCGGTCGATACGTCCTTAGAAATATTCGGCAGGAAATTTAAGTATCCTTTTATGGCAGGACCGGTCGGCGCGGTACAGCTTCATTACGGGGACTGCCTTGATGACGTCAGGTACAATGATATTCTTGTATCGGCGTGTGCCCGTGGCGGAATCGCTGCATTCACAGGTGACGGAACCGACGGCAATGTCATGATTGCAGCCACAAAAGCCATCAGGAATGCTGACGGTGTCGGAATACCGACCGTAAAACCATGGAATATAGAAACAATCCGTGACAAAATCAAACTTGTCAAGGAATCGGGTGCATTCGCCGTGGCTATGGATATCGATGCGGCGGGGCTGCCTTTCCTTAAGAATCTTACACCTCCTGCCGGCAGTAAAACGGTTGAGGAATTAAGAGAGATCATTGAAATGGTAGATGTGCCTTTTATTATAAAAGGTATCATGACGGCAAAGGGAGCCCTTAAGGCCAAAGAGGCCGGCGCATCCGCCATTGTGGTGTCCAACCACGGCGGCCGTGTGCTTGACGGCTGTCCGGCTACAGCCGAGGTTCTTGAAGAAATCTCGGATGCAGTCAACGGTTCAATGAAGATATTCGTTGACGGCGGAATAAGAAGCGGTGCGGATGTATTCAGGGCACTTGCTCTCGGCGCTGATGGAGTAATCATCGCCAGACCTTTTGTGACTGCCGTTTACGGCGGTGCCGAAGAAGGCGTGTACTCATACATAGACAAGATTGGCGCGGAACTTAATGACACGATGAAGATGTGCGGAGTCTCCAGACTCAGTGAAATTACAAGGGATTGTGTGAGAAGGTAGGTGATATGGAAGACAACAGAATGACAATTAATGGGAATGAATATGAAGTGGTGCGCCTGTTAGGCAAGGGAAAAGGCGGATATTCGTATCTGGTGACCGACGGACACAGCCGGTATGTTTTGAAGCAGATTCACCATGAACCATGTGAATATTACACATTCGGAGATAAACTCAAGTCAGAACTCAATGATTATGAAACATTGAGAAAAACAGGAATCACAATGCCGAAGCTTCTGGCTGTGGACGAGGAAAAAGAGAGGCTTCTTAAGGAATATATACAGGGAGACACCGTATATGAACTTGTCAAAACTGACAGGATGGAGGCCCGGTGGATTGAAAAGATGCAGGACATGTGTAAGCTATTATATCCTGCGAACCTTAATATCGACTATTTCCCGACAAATTTCATCCCATATGACGGAGAGTTATATTACATCGATTACGAATGTAATGCCTATATGCAGGAATGGGATTTTGAACACTGGGGAATTAAATACTGGTCCAAGACCAAAGAGTTTCTGGAATATGAGGCCAAAAAGTAAGAAGACCCCCTTTCGTTGATATTGTTTTTAAATGTGGATTGGGCTAAAATATAGTCAGACCTAAAACAGGAGATACTTACATGAAAATAACAATAATACACGGACAGAATCATCAAGGTTCAACATATCATCTTGCGCACATGATAGCGGATCGCACCGGCGGCGAAATCACAGAATTTTTCCTCCCGAAGGATTTTGAGGGCATATGCGTCGGCTGCACCACCTGCATTCTGCGCGATGAACATAAATGCCCGCATTACGACCGACTGGAGCCGGTAACCAAAGCACTCGACGAGGCTGACGTAATCATTCTTGCGAGCCCGGTGTACGTCTACCATTGCACCGGCCAGATGAAAATGCTTCTCGACCACTACGGATACCGTTGGATGATTCACCGCCCGCGACAGGCAATGTTTACCAAGCAGGCGGTATGCGTCTCAACCGCCGCCGGTGCCGGCACTGCAAACACGAACAAAGACATGGCCGACAGCCTTTTCTTCTGGGGCGTCCCGAAAATTTACAAATACGGTATCAACATTCACTCGATGAGCTGGACCAGAGTCAATGACAAAGTTAAGAGTAAAATGGAACACAAATCTGCTAGGATAGCCCGCCGCCTTGTAAAAAACTACGGCAAGGTCCGTCCCGGCCTCAAGACCCGCATATACTTTGAAGTCATGCGAATGATTCAGAAAAAAGCCGGTTTGTGTGAAACGGACTTAAATTATTGGCATGAACGCGGCTGGGACGGCAGTAACCGCCCGTGGAAAAAATAAATCACAAATAAAATTCAGGTGACATTCCGGTAATAATTTTGCCGGAATGTTATTTTTATCTGATTATAAAAATATTGAAAAATGACAGTTTATAAATCGACAAAATACGAGTAATTACTTGCGCGCGATATTGAAGAGTGATAAAATAAGGCTAAACAGTGAAAATTTAATGAAAAGGTACGCAGGAGTGGGAAGATATACATATTCATTACAGTGATTTAATCATCTAGAATTAGATTGTTGGTGTTCTAGGTGGTATATTAATCGCCTGCATTGTCTGTGAGGATGATGACGGCAATTATCACCGCTTAATTCACGAAAAAACAGGCTTTTCTTGTTATGATAAGTATTTTTGGAATCAAGCACCTAATTCATGGCGACTCAAAGAAAAGGCTGATTATATTAAAAGCAAAGGCAAATGGGCATTAGTCAGAGAACAATACAAGAGAATAAAAAACAAGTATTTGACCTCAAATGACTATAACCATTCTTCGTTTATTTGCTATATTGAAGCTGTAAACAATGTTTATAACTCAAGAAAGCACCGGGACTAAAAATTAACAACACTAATTTTTATCGTCACTTAATTAAGTGGCGATTTTTTTATGCAAAAGGGGGCATCGTACTAAATTCTTAGGGCGACAGCCCTTTTTTTAATGGATATTGGGAAGATAAAAAATAGTGTAGCCAAAAATCGTGTATGGTGTTCACAGTTCGACAGAAAATTTGTTGATTAATTGACAAAAATAAAAAAAACATATATAATTATTTGGAATGTCTACATTTTTAAGAAAAAAATAAAAGATATGGCTGATATTAAAAAACACTTTTCCATATCTTTTTTTAAGCAAAAAACTGAAGATAGGAGGTTGATAAAATGCTAAAAAATGCTATAGCATATATTTTAAGAAAAAGAAATAGAACATGTATAGTATTTATTATTTTAACATTAGTTCTCTCATTTTTGTATTCATGTTTGAATATATCCAAATCAACAAGTAATTTGGAAAAAAACTTATATAAGATTTCAAATACATCATTATCAATAACTAAAAATAATGGTGATACTTTTGAAACTAATCAGTTTAAAGAATTAGATAATATTAAAGAAATAAAAGAAATTATCACTATGTATGATGGCCTTGCCAGAACTACAAACATCAAGGTTGTAGATGGAACACAATTAATAGAACGAGATGATTTATCAGATGAGTTCAAAAATATGCTTTCAGTAGAAGCTACTAATAATAGTGAAAAGGACAATTTATTTAGTAGTGGCATTTTCACTATTATAAAAGGCAGACATATTAAGAATAATGATAGAGGAAAAATTCTTATTCATAAGGAACTTGCAGAAAAAAATAATCTAAATATTAATGATAAAATTAAACTTGAATTGATTGATTATAATAACAATGAAAAGAAAATGGAATATGAGTTTGAGATAATTGGAATCTTTTCAGGTAAAAAACAAGAAAAATATACTGGCTTATCATCAGACTTTAGTGAAAATATGGTATTTATTGATTATGAATCAAGTCAAAAAGCATTAAATAAACCGGAAAATAACAAAATTGTTAATAAACTTGAAATATACTCAGATAGTTCAGAAAATACAAAGGTAGCACTAAATAAAATTAAAGAAATCAAAATTGATTGGTCACAATTAAAGGTTTCAAGTGATAACCATATATTCGAAGAAACACTAGAGTCTATAGATGGAATAGAACATATTATTAATATCATGACATATTCAATTATGATAGGTGGAATTACAGTTTTATCGTTAATATTAATATTGTGGTTAAGAGAAAGAATACGTGAAATAGGAATATTATTATCAATTGGTGTAAGTAAAATAAAAATTGTAACTCAATTTATACTTGAATTGTTATTTATATCACTACCCTCTTTAGTATTATCATTGTTTACAGGAAATGTAATATTAAATATTATAGTCGATGGATTTATGAATTCTGATGATTCAACAATAACGGTTGATAGCTTACTTAAAAACAATAATTTAGTTTCAAATTTTATAACATTTTTAGAAAGTTACGGAATATTAATTGGAATTATTGTTCTATCAGTTATTATTGCAAGTTTAATGATATTAATAAAAAAACCAAAAGAAATATTATCAAAAATAAGTTAGGAGAATAAAAATGGATATATTAGAAATAAAAAATGTAACATATAATTATTCAAATTCAGGTGAGTTAGTATTATCTAAAGTAAATCAAAAATTTGAAATTGGAAAATTCTATGCAATAATAGGAAAATCAGGAGCAGGAAAGTCAACATTACTTTCACTATTAGCAGGTTTAGATAAACCACAAAAAGGTCAAATCTTATTTAATGGAAATGATATAGAGAAAGACGGCTATAGTAATCATAGGAAAAATAACATATCATTAGTTTTTCAAAACTATAATTTAATTGATTATTTAACACCAATAGAAAATGTCAGATTAGTAAATAAAAATGCATCTGAAACAATCTTATTTGAATTAGGGCTTGATAAAAGTCAAATAAATAGAAATGTAATGAAGTTATCAGGAGGACAACAACAAAGAGTGGCTATTGCAAGAGCATTAGTTTCGGAAGCCCCAATTATTTTAGCAGATGAACCTACTGGAAACTTAGATGTTGATACTGCAAGTGAAATAATTGAAATACTTAAAAAGTTAGCAAAAGAAAGAAATAAGTGTGTAATCGTGGTAACACATAGTAAAGAAGTTGCAAATTCTGCAGACATTGTTTTGGAATTAAGAGATAGAAAACTTAAAAGCATAAACAAAATTACTCAGGAGGCCAAATAATGATTAAAAATGCATTTCATTATGTAACTAGAAAAAGTCTAAAATCAATAATTATATTGTTAGTTATAACAGCTATGTCAACACTTTGTCTTATTAGTTTATCAATTAAAGATGCTACGAACAGAGCATCAAAAGAAACTTATGGAAATATAACAAATAGTTTCTCTATGGAAATAAACCGAAGAGTTAATTTTGGAACACCAAGAGGTGGTGGCAATATAAAAGGACAAGATATTGAAAAAATAGCTGCATCAAAAGATATTGATTCATATGTAAAAAGAATTAATAGTGTTGCTGATTTAGTTGATAATGATATAATAGAAACTCAAAAAACACTTTCAGGTCAATCACCAGAAAGAGCAAAAAACTTTAAAAGAGCTGTTATGTTAACAGGAGTTAATGATTCATCAAAAGAAAATAAGTTTATCTCAGGAGCTTATAAATTATATAGTGGTGAACATTTAAACGAAAATGATAAAAACAAGATTTTAATGCATAAAGACTTAGCAGAAAAAAACAATTTAAAAATTGGAGATAAAATAAAAATAAAATCTAATTTATTTGATGCTGATAATGAAAAAGGAGCAAATGAAGAAGTAGAAGTCGAGATAAAAGGTCTTTTCGATGGTCATAATGAAGGTGGTGTTACTGTAGCCCAAGAACTTTACGAAAATACTTTGATAACTGATTTAGATACGGCTGCAAAAGTATATGGAAATACAGAGGATACTGCAGTATATCAAGATGCAACATTTTTTGTAAAAGGTGATAAAAATTTAGATAAGGTTATTAAAAATATTGAAAAACTTGATATAGATTGGCAACAATATAATTTGATTAAAAGTTCAAATAATTACCCGGCACTACAACAATCAATATCAGGTATATATAAAATAGCGAACAAATTATTTGCAGGTTCATTATTATTTGCAGGTGTTACAGTTTCATTACTATTATTTTTATGGATGAATGCCAGAAAAAAGGAAATTGCAATTTTGCTTTCACTAGGAATTTCAAAAGCTAAAATATTCGGACAATTTGTTATTGAACTTGTATTTGTATCAATTCCGGCATTTATAGGATCATACTTTCTGGCAGTTTATACAGCAAGTATGATAGGAAATAACATATTAAGTAAAGTTACTGGTACTATAGCAAAACAAATTGCTAAACAGGGAGAATCCAGCCAACTTGGAGGTGGAGCTGAAGTAGATGGTTTTAATAAAACACTAACAAGTTTAGAAATTAATATATCTCCAAAATTAATGATATATGTGATTTTATTTATGTCAATAGTTCTTATGATATCTTTACTAATATCTTCATCAAGAAATTTAAGGAAAAGTCCAAAAGAATTATTGATTGATACAAAATAGTAAAAACTTTGTAGAAAAAAGGTTGTTCTCACAACCTTTTTTTTCTGATATATTCCGGCAGTTCTGTCAACAAGTATTCGAAGAGTTTGATATGTGTATTTAAAATCCTTAGTAGTAAGCCAACCTCGTTTTACTACCAACTTTACTACTAACAGCCCGCAATAACTTGCTCCATCTTGCCATATTTTGCCAAGATGCACCGTATTCTTTACACAGTGCTGCTTGGGTTTTGCCTCCGGATTGATAAAGGTTGACAAGAGTTCGCTTGAAGTCTTCGTCATACCGTGTTCCTGTTTTACCTGTGGACATGAGTAAATACCTCCTTTTTTGTGTCTACTTAATTGTAATGTATAGTTACTTTGTGTGTCCACTTTTTTAATATAGATCCAAAAGAAAGAGGTCAGTATTGTGGGAGAAATATTTTAAATACAATATTGTCCGGTTTGTTATTGAGTATAAGCTGAAAATGTTATATAGTAATTATTACAAATTATGAAACAAATCGGAGGTACATATGATACGTGTTTTTTCAACGCATAATATAAGAGAATGTAAAGAACTTACCGGACGGATATGGAATCTCAGGCTGCTTAACGGTACCGATGATGGGAAGAACTATTCTGTATTCACACCATGCTGCTGGGAGTCAATTCCGGATCTGGCTGCATACCGTGGAAAAGGAGAGTTTTCAACATCTTTTTATGCCGGAGGAAATATAAGGCTGGAATTCAAGGGAGTCAGTCACACAGCAACAGTGTATGTTGATGACTGTGAGGTTGTAACACATTACAATGCATATACCGGATTTGATGTGATATTGAAAGGCCTGGACGAAGGGATACATACTCTTACAGTTGTGGCGGATAACAGTTTTTCAGAACAGAGTGCATTACATATTCCGAATGATTATAAGTCATATGGCGGTGTGACAAGACCTGTGGTTCTTGAGAAGCTTAATGATTTATATATAAGGCAGATGCATGTGAGGACAGAGAATGACGGAACCGGCAGATGGATGGCACATGTTGAGATTAAGGTACAGAATCTGTCGGACAGAAAGCAGGCTGCAGAACTTTTTATAAGTATAGATAAGGATAAAGAAAAGATTGTCGGATGTGAAAATGAAATAAGCATTGAGGCAGGACAGGAAATCACGATTGTACGCGATTTGAGTTGCCATGGAGTTTCGGAGTGGACACAATCAAGTCCGGAATTATATATGATTAATGCAGAACTATATGTTAATGGCAAAGCTGAAGACGACCTGACGGATCGATTTGGATTTCGTGAAATAGTTGTTGAAGGCAGTAAAATTCTGCTAAACGGTAAGCCGGTACGAATTAAGGGCGTCTGCCGCCACGAGGACCATCCACAATATGGTTGTGCACTTCCTTGCGAGGCCATGGCTTATGATTTGACCCTGATTAAAGATCTTGGTGCCAATTCCGTGAGAACAACGCATTATCCGAATGATGAGCGTTTCCTTGACATGTGTGATGAAATGGGAATACTTGTATGGGAAGAGAATCATGCCAGGGGTCTTAATGAAGAGGCGATGATGAATCCTTTTTTTGAACCTCAGGCAGAGCAAGTAATAACCGAGATGATAGAAAGCCATTACAATCATCCGTGTATCTATATATGGGGTATTCTTAATGAGTGTGCCAGCGAGAGTGAGTATGGTCGTAAATGTTATGCAGCTCAGTTTGAACTGATAAGAAAAATGGACACGACAAGACCATGTTCTTTTGCAAGCTGCAGAATCAAGAATGATATATGCCTTGATCTACCGGATGTTGTATCGTTTAACATATATCCGCAGTGGTATCTGGACATACCGGTAAAAGAATATCTTGATGATTTATACGAATGGATACAGGACGATACACCGGGAACCGGAAAGCCGTTTCTAATAACTGAGACCGGTGCGGGGGGACTGTATGGATACCGTAATCCGGAACACTCCAAATGGACAGAAGAATATCAGGCATATGCCCTGGAGAAACAGCTCACTTCCATATTGGCAAATAGCGGGTGTATGGGAGTATATATATGGCAGTTTTGTGACAACAGAGTTTCTGAAGAATGTTTTGCCGGCAGACCAAGAACAATGAATAATAAGGGGATTGTGGATGAATTCAGAAGGCACAAATTAAGCTATGATGTTGTAAAGAGGATATACCAATCTGATATATAATATATCAAACATAACATGCGCTAACATCAACAGAACCCAACCCGCCACTCAACGATGTGGACTGCGTTGGGTCTTTTGATTTTTATTAAATGGTAAACCACTCCATTATTCATCGTCACTATCTTCAAAAGTAAAGATGTCTTCCACTGTAGTATCAAAGATTTTGGCTATATCCATAGCAAGTTTTAATGAAGGATTATACTTGCCGTTTTCGAGATTGCCTATAGTTTCGCGCCGGACATCCACAAGCTTTGCAAGCTCGGCCTGCTGCATATTGTGTTCTTTGCGGAGTTCGTGAATTCGGGTCTTTAATATTGGCATTAGCAGCCCTCCTTTTCATACTTCAGGAAAAGTAATCCCGAAATTATATGGGAAACAGCAATCAAAAATCCATATGTTTTGTAAAAAGGAATTGAAACGAAGCTGGAAACAATTCCTGCTACCATAATAGAACAAATCAATATATCGAGACACAAACTTTTTGCTAAATTGATGTGCTGGATACTCATTTCATCATCGGATTCCTGCTTGCCTAATACTACATAGAATGAGCAGACTGTGCTTATCAATAAAAGTACAGTACCTAAAATTTCGATTGGCTTAGATGGAATTAAGTTAAAAATTGAGTAAAGGAGCCACAAACAACCATTGATGATATAACGGAGCGTGTATTTTTGAGTTACTGACAGAGTATGTTTTTCTTTGTTCATAATAATGACCTCTAATGTGATATATTTCTAACATATGATGCAAATATATCACATCATTATCGAAATGTAAAGAGAAACATGAGAAAAATAAGATGAAATCAACAATGTGCGTCCTTTTTATTACCCTCGTAAAATGGTAGTCTGGATTGTAGAGATGGAAAAATGGTTAACATCTCCACGCATAGCAAAGATTAAAGAGAATAATAAAAACGAGGAGGCACAAAAATGAAAGATGAAATGTATTTTACAATAACAGGATGCAGCCATTATTTTGGCAATGCTTTTATGGAAAAAGGAATGAAAGTGAAGCTTGAAAAAGAGCCCGATAATGAGTATGACAAGGAAGCAATCATGGTAAAGGTGAAAGGGCTTGGTAAAATAGGATATGTTGCTAACAGTCCATTTACTGTTAAGGGTGAGTCTATGAGCGCAGGCAGGCTGTATGACAAGATTGGAGATAAGGCGAAGGGAAAAGTCACGTTTGTAATTGATGGCGGAGCAGTGTGCAGGATTACGGAGACAGAGTCTGATAAACAATTAAAGGAAGCGGTGATTGAGGACAGATGATTTATATTACCGGAGACACTCACGGGAGCTTTGAGAGAGTTGAAAGCTTTTGCGAAAGGATGAAAACAAAAAGAGATGATATTCTGATTATACTTGGTGATGCCGGAATAAACTTCAGCGGACTCAGATATGACAGATTAAAGAAAGAATTACTTGAAGAATTACCAATTACAATATTTGCAATCCATGGTAATCATGAGCAAAGACCTTATACCATCGAATCTTATAAGGAAAGAGAATGGAATGGCGGTATAGTGTACTATGAGGAAGATTTTCCAAGCATATTATTTGCTAAAGATGGAGAAATATTTAACCTTGGAGGATTTCAAACGATTGTAATGGGAGGAGCATACAGCATTGATAAGACATACCGTCTTGCATATGGTTATGGCTGGTGGGAAGATGAGCAGCCATCGGATGAAATAAAAAGGTATGTTGAAAATCAGCTGGATAGTGTAAAATGGAATATAGATGTGGTGCTTAGTCATACCACACCATTAAAGTATGAACCTGTTGAAGTTTTTATGACGGGTGTTGACCAGAGCAAAGTGGATAAGACAACCGAAATCTGGCTTGATAAAATTGAAAATAGGCTTTCATATAAGAAATGGTATTGCGGTCATTATCATACAGAGAAGAAGATAGATAATCTTGAGATTATGTTTGAAAACTTCGATGAATTTCTGCTATAATTTAATCAGAATATGAAATAGTAGGAAGCAGGTTACCTATGCCTTTTGAAATAGTACGAAATGATATTGTAAATATGCAGGTAGATGCGGTGGTGAACACTGCCAATCCTAACCCTGTCATTGGCTCCGGCGTTGACAGCGGAATACATAAAAAAGCCGGACATGAGTTGCTTTTGGCAAGACAGCAAATCGGTTGCATAGATTTCGGAAATGCGGTTATCACACCGGGATTTAATTTGGATGCCAAGTATGTTATCCACACCGTAGGACCTGTTTGGAAAGATGGCAGCCACGGAGAAGAGCAGATTTTATCTTCGTGTTACAGAAAGTCACTGGCGTTGGCTAAAGAGCATGAGTGCGAATCCATTGCCTTTCCCTTGATTGCTACGGGCAATTATGGATTTCCCAAACCGCTTGCCCTGCAGATAGCGGTTCGTGAAATCAGCACCTTCCTTTTGGAAAATGAAATGCAGATCTATCTGGTTGTGTTTGGCAAAGAAGCCTTCGCCCTTTCGGAAAAATTGTTCAGATCCGTCAGCGGTTACATTGACGAAAACTATATCCGTAGCAAAATGCTTGACGAATATGGAGCGGAAAGTATGTATGGTTCTCGTCTTGAAATAAGGCGTACAAGAGAACTGCTGACACGAAGTAACCGAATCTGTGAAGATATCTGCCTGTCACAGGCAATTGAAGAAGGTGATGAGAAATCAATCGGTGCAGCATTGCCGATGGATTCGGATGATTGGGGACAGCTGCTCCAAAATCTGGATGCAGGTTTTTCTGAAACACTTCTGCAGCTTATTGACCGTACCGGAAAGAAAGACTCCGAAATATACAAAAAAGCAAATGTAGATAGAAAGCTGTTCTCAAAGATTCGAAATAATATGGATTACAAGCCATCCAAGGCAACGGCACTGGCTTTTGCCTTTGCACTGGAATTGGACGTTGATGAAACAAAAGATTTTATTGGCAGAGCAGGGTATGCCATCTCACACAGCAGCAAGTTTGATGTGATAGTGGAGTATTTCCTGGTGAACCATAATTACAATGTGTTTGAATTGAACGAAGTTCTTTTCGCTTTTGACCAGCCACTTATCGGCGCATAAAAATGTCGCATATCATGCGACCATTCATTCTCCTGTTTTCTTATAATGAAATCACAATAAGAACAGGAGGATTTTAAAATGACAGAACTTGTATTTATCTTAGACCGCAGTGGTTCCATGTCGGGACTGGAAAAGGACACTATCGGAGGTTTTAACTCCATGTTGGAAAAGCAGCGCAAGGAATCGGGCGAAGCCGTGGTATCCACCGTGTTGTTTGACAACGAAACAGAGGTTATTCATGACCGTATCGCTATTGCAGATGTACCGAACATTACGGACAAGGAATATTTTGTGCGTGGCTGCACTGCACTCCTTGATGCTGTTGGTGGTGCAATCCATCATATTGGGAATGTTCACAAATATGCCCGAAAAGAAGATGTGCCGGAAAAGACACTCTTTATCATCACAACTGATGGTATGGAAAATGCCAGCCACCGTTACACTTACGATAAGGTTCGGCATATGATTGAGCGACAGAAAGAGCGCTACGGCTGGGAGTTCATTTTCCTCGGTGCAAATATCGATGCAGCAGCTGAAGCCGGAAAATTTGGTATCGATGAATCTATGGCTGCAAACTATCATTGCGATGAGGCTGGAACAGCACTCAACTACGAGGTCATCACCGAGGCAATTACCCATGTAAGGACGTGTGCGACACCTTTATCTGCTGATTGGAAAAAGAAGATTGATGCGGATTATAAGAAAAGAGATAGTAAGCGCTGATATGTTGAATACACCTTTGGAAAATATAGAAACATTACAACAAAATCGTTTAAAGGTAAGTTGAAAAACAAGGAGACATTATGCACGCAATAATAAGGCAAGGGAACGGGAAATATTATATTTCGGCAGTGTTCGGATATTATAACGATGTAAAATCAGAAGATGACTATCAGCGTTATCTCGAAAGAATCCATACTCCATATTATATAATATTTAACGAAGAAAAAACAAAATTAATAAAATGGTTTAATATGCAGCCTGATACAAAATATTTGATAAATCAAGTATTGATTATAGATTCTGATAAAAGTGGGTGGATTATAAACGAACAAGATGGTACGGGTGGCGTTGAATTTCTTCCAAGAGAACTGGCAGATAAAATCATTTTAGATGGGATTGTTCCTGATGATATTATGCAACAATGCAAAAAAATCGAGGAACCCTTTACATATGAAGAGTATCGTGAGATTAAAACACAAAAAGATATTGAAGATTTTGATTGGGTAACCGGAAATTTTCACGATGCATGTATAGATGAACAAAAAATACTGGATGGAGGAGAACTGTATTTGAGGTTTACTGGGATATGGGGATGTGAAGTCGAAATTTGGTTTTGGGATGACTTGGAGTATTGTACGGAAAGCAGAAATCCAGAATATGGGGATCCGTATTGGTCATGTTCTACGTTGCGATTATACAATGGATATGTATATTTTGTAGATGATGAAATCGAGGTGAATGAAATTACAGATGGATACTGTTGGTTTAAAGCCAGACATATGAAATACCACATTATTCCGGATTAAACAAAAAGACAGAAGCGTCGTAGCGATACGGCGCTTTTTTGTTGCCTGAAAGTGACTAACAGCGGTTTTTTGCGAAATAAGTCGGAATACATAAATTTGACTTGGATTTTACAAGATTTCCACATAAATATGATAGTAGAGTTGAAAAACCTGATTTTATAATATAGCAGAAATTAAAGAAAGCAATACATTCAAAGTGAGGAAAAGAATATGCCATCTACATACGCACATTACCGGATGGGTCAGGAAGTGCTCGAACAGGTTTCTGACCCTGCCCGCAGCATTATTATGAAACATAAACAGCTCTATGATATAGGATTGCATGGACCGGATATTTTGTTTTATTATCATCCGTTGGTGACGAACCCTGTCAATGCAATCGGTTACGGACTGCATGAGCGTTCCGGAAAATATTTCTTCGGGAAGGCGGCTGAAATCATAGAGAAGGCGCCTGATAAGGAAGCGGCACTTGCCTATATCTATGGATTTATCTGCCATTTTGCGCTGGACTCCACCTGCCACGGATATATCGATGAGAAGATTGCGCAAAGCGGCGTGTCACATACAGAAATTGAAGTGGAGTTTGACCGCAGCCTAATGATAGAAGATGGGAAAGACCCGGTTCGGCAAAATTTGACTAAGCATATCGTCCCGTCCATGGAAAATGCCGAGGTGATTGCACATTTTTTTTCGGGGACAGAACCGAAGCAGGTAAAGAAAGCACTGAAGGGAATGATTCGGAATAATCAGTTGCTGCTCGCACCTTCCGGGTTAAAAAGAAAGATGATTTATGCCATACTTCGCTTGTCCGGAAATTACAAAGAGATGCATGGCCTGCTGGTAAATTTTAAAGCAAATCCGGCATGTAAGGATAGCACGGAAAAGCTGCATCAGATGTACGCTGTGGCCGAGAATCGTGCGGTTATGCTGATTGATGAATACGGAAAGTATATGACAAAAGAAGATGCACTGAATATGCTCTATAATTACACATTCAGCGGCAAAGAGAAGGAGGCATGGCAACGTGAAGACAAAAATGACAAAGACTGAAAAAAACTGGGTATTATACGACGTGGGAAATTCTGCGTTTGTCTTACTTGTTTCAACAATCATGCCAATCTACTTTAACTATCTGGCAGGAAATGCAGGGCTCTCATCAGTCAATTATCTTGCATACTGGGGCTATGCTGCATCGGCGGCAACGATTATCGTAGCATTGCTTGGACCGGTGTTTGGAACATTGGCTGATGCAAAAGGCTTGAAGAAACCAATTTTCACGGCGACGATGCTGATTGGCGGAATTGGCTGTCTGGCGCTTGGATTCGCCAGACAATGGATGATCTTTCTGCTCATTTATATTATTGCTAAGACCGGTTTCTCAGGTAGCCTCATATTCTATGATTCGATGCTTGGTGATGTCACAACCGAGGACCGGATGGATAATGTATCTTCACAAGGGTATGCCTGGGGCTATATCGGAAGCTGTGTGCCGTTTGTATTATGTCTGGGAATTGTGCTCGGCGCAGAGAAGATTGGAATCAGTATGGAGATGGCAATGATGATTTCATTTGCAATTGTAGCAATCTGGTGGATCGGCGCGACAGTTCCCCTCCTTAAGATATATAAGCAGAAGCATTATGTGGAGCGGCAGCCGGGGGCGATTCGGAATAGTTTCAGGCGCCTGGGCGTCACTTTAAAAAATGTGAAAAATGAGAAGAAAATATTTTTGTTCCTGCTGGCTTTTTTCTTCTTCATCGATGGTGTTTACACAATCATTGATATGGCAACCGCCTATGGAACTGCGCTTGGGTTTGATAGTACGAAACTGCTTTTAGCACTTCTTGTCACACAGATTGTAGCATTTCCATTCGCAATCATATTCGGCAAGTTGGCCAATTGCTATAAAACAGAACGGCTCATCATGATCTGCATTGGTGCATACTTTGGCATAGCCGTATTTGCTATCTTCCTGAGGGAACAGTGGCAGTTCTGGATCCTGGCGGTTCTGGTTGGCATGTTTCAGGGCGGAATTCAGGCATTGTCCAGATCGTATTTTGCGAAGATCATTCCACCGGAAAAATCCGGGGAATATTTTGGACTGATGGATATATGCGGAAAGGGTGCGTCCTTCCTTGGCACAACCGTAATCAGTCTGATTTCGCAGGTTACCGGACACATAAATATCGGCGTTGGCTCGATATCCCTGTTCTTTGTGATTGGAATGATCATGTTCCGGATGGCAGCTGCAGAAAAATAATTCATGTGAGGATCATGTAGAGATACATGGTCCTTTTTATTATGGCAGAATAAAGTGAAACCGATGTCACCTTATATGCGACACAAAATAACGAAATTGGTGTATAATAAGCATAGTAAAGTAGCTGGTGATTATATAAAGAAAACGGCTGTCATTTGAGTAGAAATAAATACGAGGAGATTGTGCTATGAATACATATGTGATGTCTGATATCCATGGATGTTATGATGAATTTCAGCAGATGCTTGAAAAGATTCATTTTGGTGAAAGAGATTTGCTGATTTGCGCCGGAGATTATATTGATCGGGGAACAAAGAATTATGAAATGATGAGTTGGATTAGCAATGCGCCTGAGAATGTGGTTTTTGTAAGAGGAAATCATGATGAAGAGTTCCTGACAAACATCCGCATCATGAAATATGTATGTGATGAAGCAGGACTTGATGAGAATAGTATTGAAGATTCCATAACCCTGTATAAAGCAGTTCGGAAATTTGCCGAGCAGAATAATAATAAATTTTTTGATTACTATGGAACAATCGGAAAACTTATTAATGAGGAATTGGTTCCATTCGCATTACTTTGTGACTGGGCAAAAATAGTTGAAAGAATGCCGTACTTCTATAAAACAGATATAAATAAGAGAACCTGTATTGTAGTTCATGCAGGATATATTGAAAGCCTTGACAATGTTGATACAGAGGAATCCTACGAAAGTATTGAGGATTTCTACTTGTATGCCAGAGATGATGCATATATGTGTGGTGGAGTTGAGCATGGAATGATTATTGCCGGACATACACCAACAATAAAGTACGAGGAATTTCCTTACAACGATGGTAACGTGTACCGTATGTATGATGATAGCCTTGATTGTATTTTCTATGATATAGATTGCGGATGTGCGATGGGAAGTGTACAGTCTAATGCAAAGCTGGCATGCATTAGACTGGAGGATGAGAAAATCTATTATGTAGAGATATCTGACCATGTCAAAAGTAAAGAACTATATCTTGACGGAATGATGGGGTTAGTAACAGGAGATGCTCTTGGAGTTCCGGTGGAGTTTTCAAGCAGGGAGCAAATGCAGGAACACCCTGTCGTCGACATGACAGGCTATGGAACGTATCCGGTTCCGGCAGGTTCGTGGTCTGATGACAGCAGTATGGCGTTGGCATCCCTATCTGCTTTGCATAGCGATGGTATTAATCTGAAAAAAGTTATGGATAATTTTGTGGCTTGGGAAGAAAATGGCAAATTCACACCGGCAGGAGAGGTGTTTGATGAGGGAACTACTTGCAGTCTCGCTATTTATAATTATAAGCAATCAGAAAATGTGGATACATGTGGTCTGGCTGGAGAAGACAGCAACGGAAATGGTTCGCTGATGAGGATACTTCCTGTGTGTATTTATTTGAAGTATTTGCAGGAGGAATGCGGATTAAAGGACGGAACATGTTTGGAAATTGTACATAAGATGTCGGCATTAACACATGCCCATTTAAGAAGCAAAATGTCATGTGGCATCTATTTTTACTGTGTGCGGGAACTTGCAAAGAGAAATAAACCATTGGAGGAATTATTACAAAATGCAGTGGATTTATCTTTTGCTTTCTATGAGAAGAATAATGACAGCAAGAAAGAATTAGAGCATTATAGCAGAATAAGAAATATGGAGAAATTAAGAAAATTTCCGGCAGAACAGATAAACAGCGGGGGCTATGTGATAGAATCCATCGAAGCTGCTCTATGGTGCCTGCTCAATACATCGGATTTCAAAGATTGCGTGTTGAAGGCGGTAAACCTGGGATATGATACAGATACGACAGCGGCAATCGCAGGAGGATTGGCCGGAATATATTACGGATATAAAAGTATACCGGAACACTGGTTAGAAATAATTATTCGCAGGGAGTGGATAGAAGATTTGTGTAGATAGACGTCCTTTTTATTGGACACATAATCTGCGCATAATATATGTGAAAGGTGAATTCAATCATTATGAAAATTAGGAGGACAGGATTATGTTAGGAACAGATGGAAGATTATATGATTCAGATTTTGACTATGATGGAGATGGAAAACTCAATGCTTATGAGTATTCCGTAATGGATGATGTGGTATTCGGGCATGAAGATACGGATACAAGTGAGGCGTATGAACTGGAAGACGATTTATCCTTGGCAGGATTAGATGCAACTGATCTTGAATATATGGATGCAGATGAAAGAAGAGAGGCATTGGAGGATGCTGGCTTAGATCCCGATGATTATGATTTTGACTAAAGGAGTGCAAGATGAAACAGTAAACTGAAAAGAAACTACAGGCTAATTTGAAAGCAATCAATAATGATTTCAATACAGTTATTTTGCGGATATTGAAGTGAAATTTATTGCAAAGAGAGAACGGAATATATAGCAAATGATGGCAAAGCCAAAAGAAGGTGTTCAAAGTGGGACTATTTAAGAAAAAGAAAGTTACAAAGACATATGATAAAGAGAATAAGAAACCGGTAATCAAAGCAAGCATATGTAATGGTGAGCAGGTGGCTGGATTTAAGGATATTCATACAGGTAAGATAGAAGAGGTTATGCTGATTAAGAATCAGGCAGACCTTGACGCATTCAAGAAAATGTACGGAATAGATGGAGAGATAGAGAAGGAATATTAAACAATGTATTTGATTAAGGCGATAAAAGGTGACATAACAAAAGTAACAGATGTGCATGCAATCGTAAATGCAGCAATATACGAGGAGTAAGTCATGTTAGAAAAACGTATAGTATACAAGGTTCCTTCGGAGGTAAGAAAACAAAGCATAGAGACATTAAAAGTGCGTAAAACGACATTGGAATATCTCTGTCAAAATGGATTCAAGACAGTTGAAGATATAATTGATAAACAACTTGAAATTCCAAGCGAGTATAGAGGAAACATTTATGCGTATCTTATGTTTGGAATTGAGGACTAGGATCGTTGAGCGAAAGGATGTGCAGAAATTGAGTTTAGGATACTGTGGTAAATGCGAATTAATAGAACAGAATGATGATTTTGCTCGATATGCATATTCCGGAGAAAACTGGAATGATGAAATGTCTCAGTCTGGAGATATTGATTTGCTTGACGGAATTATTTGTATTTCGAAGAAGTGTTTAGAAGAACCAGAGATACACATTAAGAATAGGAAAATGCCGTCAGGAAAAAGAAACATAATTGAGAAATGAATAGTTCATACTCCGTCGATTGGAAATCATATTCTGGAAAGAGCTATTGTAATAGAGAAAAAGTGTAAAAATGAATTTAAAAGAATGGCAACTAGTGAAGTTGATTGCTATTTGGCATATGTGCTTCTTATAAAGGTTTTTGAAGCATATCAGAGGGATGGAATTTTGCCAAATAAAGAAGCTTTTTTGCAATAAAATGAGGCGTTAATGTGGTAAATGAGTCGGAAACTCCGTATGATCAGCATTATGATGAGGATAATTTCTATAACAAAAAGGGGTACAATTACATAGATAGGGTTGTTTCTGTGTGCAGCTAAGAATGATGAGGTGGTAGAGTATGCTATGAGCAGAACTATGTCACCGATGTTGGTATCACAGTATCAGCTACAGTTACCAGATAAGGCAGTTCTTGAAAAGAAATTGCAACAACTGGTTAATATTCCACAGATTGAGGATTAAGAGAAATTTATAAAATAATAAGTTAAGAAGCCGTTAGGGTGACCTCAGAGCGAGGCTTCTTATAGTTTTGCTTATGGGTTTGAAGTGTTGGAAATTTATAGACATTTTCTTATCGTAGAGCTATAATATTAAAATCATATAGAACAGATAGACATTGATTTTAGGATGTGATACAAATGAAAAAGCTAAAAAAGAGATTCATTGTTCCGGCAGTGGTATTTATATTGGGTATGTGTGCGTTAATCGGCGCTATATATGTAGTCGGCGAGAGTCAGGAACAGCAGAACAGGACAAATGCAAAGCTCAATGCGATGACATATACGGAGCGTATATATGGCGAGCTTATGGAGGGAATAGGAGTTACCGATACCTTAAAGCAGGTTGTCATAAGTGGTGATGGAAATATAAATAGGTTTTATGATATTGCAGCAAATATGATGGACGATTCGATTCAGAGTATACAGATAGCACCGAATGGAGTTGTGACTGAAATATATCCGGAGGAGGGGAATGTATCCGGCAAGATAGATCTGATAAATGATAGTGACAGGGGAGAGATTTCGCGCTATGCGAGGGATAATGACACTGTAATTATGCAGGGAACGTTTGAGCTGAAGCAGGGCGGATATGGTATAGCAGTGCGCAATCCGGTTTATTTGAAGAATGAAAATGGTCAGAAGAGCTTTTGGGGCTTCACAATTGTTATACTGAAGGTTCCGGAAATTTTTTCTGATTCTGTGGAGGCTCTTTCCGATTTTGGATATAAGTACAGTCTGCAGAAGTGTGCTTCGCCGTGGGATGATACGTATGAGTGGGTTTACGGTTCAAAGGAAGAGTTGAACGATTCGGTGATATATGACTTCGACGTGTATGGAGACAAGTGGAGGCTTGAGATTTTACCCAAGAGTGGGTTTCACAATAATAACTACCTGATATACATGTTTATTGGAGGTGTAATTATAGTCCTGCTTTTGGCAGGGCTTACAGCAGCGTTGATTTCAATCGATGAGAACAAGAAGAATTTCAAGAGTCTTGCTGTGACTGATGCACTGACCGGTATCTACAACAGGCACGGCTTTGATGAGCAGGTTGAGCTATATATGAGGCAGAACCCGCAAAAGCACTGTGTTATGGCGATGCTTGATATTGATGATTTCAAGCTGGTCAACGATATGTATGGACATGCGGCAGGTGATGGTGCACTGCAGAAGCTTGCAGAGAGCATGAAGCAATATTTTTCAAAGGATGCCATACTCGGCAGAAACGGGGGCGATGAGTTTAGCATTTTCATGCCGGATTGCACGGTTGCGGAGGCTAAGCCTTTTCTTAAGAAGTTTACAGAAGAAACCAAGAAATTTTATTGTAAAGGTGAAGCGCATACATTTAGCATTTCAATGGGCTTTGCGGAGTATCCTGTTTTGGCTGATGACCGTTCACAGCTCATGCGGTGTGCGGATATGGCACTTTATGGGGTGAAAATGCATGGAAAGAACGGCTGCATGGCATACCGTAAGGGTGAGCAGGTAAAGAGCCGCGCAAAGCTTGGATTTGCCGTTAAGGATATTATTGATAATTTGCCTGGAGCTTTCATTGTTTACAGAGCAGATAAAGAAAATGATGAGATTCTGCTTGCAAACAGTGAGCTGCTTCGGCTTACAGGCTGTAAAAATATGGACGAGCTGCTTGCATATACAGGTAAGAGCTTCTGCAATCTGATACGCCCGGATGAACAGGAAAACTGTCAAAAAAGCATATGGTCGCAGATTAACGGAGGACACTCAAATGATTATATTTTCTTTCATATGCAAAAAGCAGACGGCACATATATTTCAGTGCTCGACCATGGCAGGATAGTGGATTCAGTGCACAATGGCAGAGTATTTTATGTGATGATTATGGACTTAAAGTCACTGCAGAGGCACTATGGAGACCGCCTGGAGCTGGTGGAGAAGTGAGACTATGAAGAAAAGTCTGTAAATAATAATCTTCTATGATAATGATTGAGCTGGAAGCGCTAAATTGGAGCTTCCAGCTCTTGCTATATATACGACATGATTTCGGGCATGTCAAGAGCAGACGTCAAAAACGTCCTTCTCATCATGCATACAGATTCTGTTATTCCGGGAGTCGTCCCTCATACATAATGCTGAGTTCGCCGTAGACCTGTCCCCAGTTCCGAATGCTCATAGTCCATTTTTTAGTGGCTTCGAAAGTTGCCAGATACAGGGCTTTCAGGAGCGCTGTATCACTTGGAAATACGCTTCTCCGACGGTTGAGCTTACGGTAGGTAGAATTCAGACTTTCGATAGCAGTTGTCGTGTAAATAACCTTTCTGAAATCAACCTTATATCTATTATTAGATGACACATACCAATATAAATAATTAGAACCATTAACATGTTGTACCTTATACAACAATGAACTATCAAGCTCATCAACAGATTCCAGATCCGATACAAGCTCATCAAAAGGCATATGTCGATTAAATACATATGTATTACCATTATACTTAAGAGTAATAGAATCAGCATCATAATTAACTTCAGCACCAATATTGTCAGTTGGTAATGTAGACACTTCCGGAGCTGCCGCATAAGAACGAAAAGAACCATATGAATATACGACAAGGACAGCTACCATAAGAGCAGCTACAGCAGAACATATTTTTCTATGCTTTCTTAAAAAGTCCATGCTTGAACCTCCATTAAAAATGATGTATAATTTAATAAAAACCGAAAGGAGTTATATAATGAAAGAAGGATACACTAGCGATTGTTACATCTGCACAATGGATAATTTTGACGTAATATGTGACACATTAATCAATAGAGGATGTAACATCTTAAATGCAGTACCAACAGATTACTACATCAATGGAGCATATATAAATGCAACAAGGATGTGTATAACCTACGAGAGACCAAATACCCCAGCAGGTAAGGATATTGAAAAAAATCTCGATCATTAATTAACAATCCTCTGGACTGAGTCCAATCCGGAGGATTACTATTTAATCCGCTTCATCTTCAAGGATTTACTTCACTACTTTCTTTTTCTTTAATTGTGGAACGTAAGTGTGTTCCTCATGCACATGTTAGTTTAATAATAAAAAATAGTAGACATAGATAGACATATAGGATATAATAGGACATACATAGATATGTCCGGTTTGTAAATGATGATGCAGGCGATTTTACGGTAAAACTTGCCGCAAAGGCTGAAAAATAAACGTTGTTATTATGGACCCGCTAAGAACAGAAATCACAGAAAAATTTATGTCATCAGTTGTAAGACTCTCACAATAGTCTGTATGATAAGCAGAAATGCTTTGTTATAAAAAATAAGTAATTAAACAGGAGTGTGTATACATCAAAGGTACAATGGAGGAACGTTATGAAAAAATGTAAAATGCTTTTAATTATTCTTGCAGCATTGGTTTTAGCTGGCTGTAATGGCAGTAAAATTGTTGATAAGAGAGGCGAAACTGAAAGTGTAACAGCCGCAGAGAATACAACTACAGACAAAGATCCGGACGCTGCAGTAGAGGCAGAATTTTATGATGATGCCAGAGGAGGAATATCTGTAGAATGTATGGAAATGGTTGACGGAGAATTAAAATACGGAATTGTAGATAGTGAAATGGGAATATCAGTAACTGACGGAGAGGTAAAGCTTCGAGTAAAAATTAGTGGTGAATACAGCTTTGAGGGGCAGCTGCTCAATAATGAAAATACATATAATTTGTATTTGTATCATAATGGTAATCTGCATAAGTTTAACTACGAGGATAGTGATACCTATATGTATACTAAAAAGGTTAAAAATGGTGAAGACTTAAATATGGAAATATCCTTTAAGACTGCAGATGAAATAACAAGCTATAAAATCTTTTGCATTGTTTATAATGACAAGGATATGTTAGGTGAGAATGCAGAGCATAATAGGGAGTACAACTTGAATAGTCAGGGATTATATATTTATTGTCAGGATTTTGTACTCGATTTATCTGAAAACACACAGCTGGATAATGAGAAGGAAGGCCTTGAGGTGTGTACAGAATATAATGCAGAAAATACCAAGGATAAGTTGGTTGATGAGCTTAAAGCTTGTAAATCTCTTGTATATGGAGTAAATGCACAGGACGAATTTGTATATAAGGCTAATGACGGAAAATACAAATTTGGAGCTGTAAGAATGAGTGAAGATCAAGATTATGTGGACAACTACAGCACATTTATTGTTTGCGATGACAAGCTTGTGCCTGCCTTTGACGGAAAGCCTATTTTAAATTATAAAGGGAAGGGAGATATAGTAGTAACAAAGGATATAGACTTAAATATGTCTAAGGGAGAGCATATGGTTTATTCTGTTACAATAGCAGATAAAGGAGATAGCTATCGTTCCAGATATGTGCATTTCAATGTAGAATAATAGAAGTTATAGTGGAAACGCAGACAATATATAAAGATAAAATGGAGAAGCAATATGAAAAAATATATTTTAGGAATACTTGTATGTGTAAGTATTTTTATAAGTGGTTGCTCTGGCAATAAGGATAACAAGGGAAATTTAGTAACCAATTATTTTAATGGTACAGGCGAGCTTCATTCATATAGCCAGTTAAACAGAACTCCGGTGCTTTATGATGATAATTGTAAGTATATAAAGAAGTTAAATTATTATTGTATTGACGGTGATAATGCGTATTCTATTTGTACTGATGCCTCCTGCAAGCACGAAGACAGCAGTTGTATTGCCAATGGGGAAAATACATATTTTGTAGTTAATGATACTCTATATTGCTCTGACAGACAGATAATTAACTGTGATACAAAAAAGGTGGTATATGAAAATAAGCTTCCAAAGGAATATTTGGATAATAAGGAAATAACCTATGAAAATAATATAGATGAAGTAAAGATAATTGATGATAAATTTATTGTACTTAGAGAGGGCGGTTATTGTATGGTGCTTGACACCAGCTTTAATGAGATTACATATTTTAATGATATTTCTAAAAGTATATGGTTTAGTTTAGAGGAAAATGATTTATATTTCTTAAACAAATATTATAAAATCGAAAGGGTAAGTCTTGCTGACGGAAATAGTGAGTATATAGATTTAGGAGTGTCCTATATAATATCGGCGTGTGATGATGAAAACTACTATTTCGTACAGGATAGATATAAAGATTTATATCGAATAGATAAGAAGACTAAAGAAAAAAAGAAGATTGATACAGAGGTTGGAGATTTTGTTGTAGTAGATAAATACTTATATTATTCAAAGGATAAGGAAGACGGTACTTTAACCCAGATAATAAGTGATACTGATGGAAATATTATTAATGAAATAAATGCCCTGGAGGAATTTGGAGGAGATTTGAATATGTATACCATAAGCTATTATGATGGAAAAATATATTGTGGTATATTAGAAAGGGAGGATAAAACATACATTATAGAAATGTCATTAGACGGCTCGGAGATTAAGAAATATGAAGTACGAGATTAAAAAAATAGTTAAAAATAAAGTATTAATAATATTGTTCCTTGCAACTGTGGCTGTTAGTATATTTGTATCCTTAAGACATTTATCCTACAATGAAGACGATGTCAAGGTATATGAAAATCCATCAAGTGAAAGCTACAAATATAAGCTGGATTACTACGATTCCGTCAATGAATATAGAGAAAAGGTTTGCAGAATAGCAGACAGACTTAAAAATTCATCAGATGAATATGTAGCTGCTCTTAATAGTGAGCTTAAGAATAGTTATCAGGAGCAGTTATCCTTTGTTACAGTTTTTTATACAACCTTTATTGCAAAGTCTATGTGGAACGGTTCGGATATAGGAACACTTTTTTTCCTTGTGTTCTTTTTAAGTTTTGTGGCACAGATGTTTTTTTCAGATGTATCTACTAATATGATATGTATGCTTAGAACTACATATAAGACTAAGAAAATATTTTGGAATAAGCTAAAATGTATATTTTTAGTAAGTGTTTTAATTTCTGTGCTTAAAGTAGCAATAGAATACTTACCTCAATGGATACATGGAAATATTATAGACCTTACAAACCCTATACAGAGTATTGAGGGCTTTCAGGAATCTCCTTACAATATATCTATACTTGCCTTTATTGGTATAGATGTGCTTTTAAGCATATTATCGTTTTTAGCAATAGGTATGCTGGTTATTGCCTTTGCCAATATATTAAAGAAAATTCCAAAACTTATAACACTTGTAATAATAACAAGTGGAGTATGGTACTATATGTTCTATTATATAACAAAAATCAACTATGTAAGTGCATTAGGTGTTACAGAGGATAACAGATGGTTTACGAATATTATTAGAAGATTCACTACAGTTTTTACATTGTTTGATCCTGTTAGTTATTTTAAAAAGGCTGAATATATAAATATCTTCGGTATGCCGGTAAGACTGCTTAATATAACGCTTATAACAGCTATTATATTTGTAGCAATAATGATATTTGTATGCAGACATTTGTACTTAAGGAGAGATGTTAATGTTAGAAGTTAAAGAATTGTCAAAAAAGTATGGTAAAAGATATGGACTTATAGAATTTAATTATAATTTTGAAAATAAAGTATATGGACTTTTAGGACCAAATGGTGCAGGCAAGTCTACATTGATGAATATTATTTGCAAGGTACTAAAAAGAACATCTGGAGAAATTATTTATGAGGGAAAGGATATTGATGAATGGAAGGACGAGTATAGAAAATATGTAGGTTATCTTCCACAGTATACAGGCTTGTATCAGGATTTTACAGTAAAAGAAACACTAGAGTATTTTGCTTATCTAAGAGGTGTTGCAAAAGAAAAGGCTGAAGAAAATGTAAATATGGTACTGGAATATACGAATTTGTCGGATAGAGCTAAGGACAAGGTAGAGTCATTGTCAGGTGGTATGAAAAGAAGACTTGCTATAGCGATTACTTTAGTTGGAAATCCTAAAATACTTATATTTGATGAGCCTACTGTTGGTCTTGACCCTATGGAGCGTTATAGGTTTAAAGAAATGATAAAGAAAATCCGTGAGGATAAGATTATTATTATTTCTTCTCACATTGTATCAGATATTAGTGAAATAGCTGACAAGGTAATTATAATGAAGGACGGCAAAATTGTTGGAAATCTTGAAAACACAGACATAGACATTGAAAAAGAGTATATGAAGCTTTTTGCTCAATAGTGAAAGAGGCATTAATATGAACAAAATAAAAAAATGGGAATTAAGGAAGTGTCTGCTTAATAAATTTGCTGTAGCATTAATGATTATTTTATTCATAGGAAAAATTATCTCTGCTATTGTATATAATGCTAACATTCCAGAAGGAGTAGACACAGACATATACAAGGAGTATATGAAAACATTAGAAGGCAAGTACACAAAGGAAAAGTCAGAATACATAGAAAATGAAATTGCAAGAATTTCCTCACTGGAGGATAGTCAGTTTTCTTATGTAGTAAAATATGACAAGGGGCTTATATCAAAGGAAGAATTTGACAATATAATGTATGAAATAAGAATAGCTCCAAAAATGCTTAGTACCCTAAGCTACATAAGCTCAAAATGTGATTATTATGAAAATAGTTATAGGGAAGGGATTTTTTTCTATGATTTAGATATACAAAGATATATGTCAGTAATGGGACTGGACTTTATTGGATTAACCTTTGTAATATATATATGTATGTCATTATATTTTTCAGATATAAGTGCCAAAACTACTGTACTTGTGACTACATCATATTATGGTAAAAAATATACGAATAGAATTCGTTTAATATTAGGGTTGATAATATGTGTACTAAGTACTGTAATATTATCAATTACAGAGTTTGTTGCTAAGTATATAACTATGGATATTGACTATTTTAAAATGCCGGTAAAAGCAATGCTTGATATGAATAACTTTGCCTTTGATACAAATATTGGAAGTGGTTTACTTATTATATATGGAGGCAGGGTATTGCTTACAGTTGTAATTGTGCTTGGCTTTAGTATTGCAGCAAGAATTAAAACAAATCTTCAAAGGAAGTAATGATTTATATGTAAATCAGTAGCCTCCCTTGCAAAATACGCGAAGCAACGAGCGAAGCGTCCCGATATGCTTGCATAATCGGGCATTTTGCGACTGCCGCGACCGAGACGATAGTCGAGGTAGGGCATTCCGGGGCAATTTAAGGAGAAACAAAACTATGATAAAAATACTTTTCATCTGCCACGGCAGGACTATGGGTAGTCAATAAAATCAAGGCTTTGGGGGGCATTACATGGGATATCGTGGCAGGTGTAGTAGTGGCAGACTACGGTAATACTACGAATGAGGGAATGCAAATGAGCCGATGTAGAAGTGCAGATTTTAACGGTAGTAGCAATCGTTATATAGTGTGCAATCGTTGAATAGTCTAGCAGTATCGTGTAAAATGAATATCTAATTGGATACGGACATATAATATTAATGCAGCTGCAAGCTGTGATTTGAACTTATATTTGACCTTGACAGGCGGCACATTTGAATGTATACTTTAAGTACAGTAAGAGATTACTGCAAATGTTTGTTGCTACTCGATATGCAACTCAAATAAGGTCGAGTTCAAATGTTTGTCGCTACTCGATATGCGACTTAGAAAAGGTCGAGTTCAAATGTTTTGAGGTTCTGTTCGAGAGGACGGAGCCTCTTTTTGACGATAGGAGAAGAAATGGAAATAGGACATTTTTATTATATTGATGATCAATACTTTAAGGATTTTCCAGATTCTTATTTGATGCAGAATAAGGAAAAGGTAAATGGACAGTTACATGATAGACCATGTTTTTATGCATTCCAGGATAGTAATACGCGGCTGTTTTGGATGATACCATTTTCATCACAGGTTTCTAAATTTAAAGGAATCTATACTAAGAAAATGCAAAAGTATCATAGGTGCGATACAATTGTTTTTGGAGGAGTGCTTGGTCATGAGAAGGCATTTTTGATTCAAAATATGTGCCCGATTACAGAAAAATATATGAAAAATGAGTATCTGGACTCTGTTGCCAATATACCAGTTCGTGTTGATGGTAGATTAGAAAAGGAGTTAAAGGATAAAGCAGGAAAGGTTTTAGCATTGCAGAGAAAGGGAGCGAAGTTGATTTTTCCAGATGTCCTTAGTATAGAACAGGAATTATTAAAATAGATGTAAGTATCTATGTTGGATAAAGAGTGGTGTCTTTCCTAGTGGAGGCATCTTTTTTTATTTAAAACTGTGTGGTGAATTTCGCACATTTATATTGACAAGAGAATATATGAGAGGTATTTTTATAACATAAGAGCGAAATATATCACATAAAGGAGATGGCGATTATGAATAAAAAAGAACCGATGAGTTTGTCAAAACACTATAATTTACGGTATACCATGAATGGATTTGTGTGGCTGATATATGCCGTCATAAATCTGTTGCCAAATAACATTGTTACAAAAGTGCTGTGTATCGTTGCTTTAATTATGGCGATCATAACTTCTTGCATTGCCTTATTTGTAAAAGCGGATGCTGATGATGAGATGTCAATTTTACACATATCAAAAGCAAAGGCAATGACGCTTGATATCACAGTTTCATTGTTTTTGATTATTGGTGTAGGCTCAGTATTTCTTGGAAATATGATAGTGAATATAGCCAAGTTATATCCGTTCGTTATCGGAGTGGTTCAACTTCTTATTGGCATTTTATTCTGGCTGGAAGAAAGGACGAGTGATTGATATGCCTATACTAAAAACAAAGCTGCATGAACTCCGCAAGGAAAATAATATGCAACAGGCAGAACTTGCGGAGTTGGTGGGGGTCCGCCGGGAGACAATTGGAAATTTGGAAAATGGGAAATATAATCCGTCATTGAAACTTGCTATGGATATAGCGAAAGTGTTTGAACGTACTGTCGAAGATATTTTCTTTTTCGAAGAAGATGAATAAAACCGTTTTTCGGCACAATACCTAGAGTATACTAAGTCATCCAAATGCGTGTGCATGGTTGGAGGCGAGAAATAAGTCTAGGAATCTGAATCTTACAGCGAAAACAATTGAGCTTTACAAAGATGTAGAGTGAGAGAAATTGGTTATATGTGTTAGTGCCACTTAACGATTGTGGGTGTCAAAACACCCGTTTAGTGATATAATAAACTTTGTATATTCATTTAAATGGAGGTGCTTATCATGGCAGTCCCAAAAGTTGACAGACAATTTATAGCAGAGGCTATTAAATATATTGATGAGAATGGAGTTCCTTGGCATAATACGAGTACCAAGTATGAGCTTGTATGGGAAAACGGTAATACCTATCCACCTAAGTATGTCATAGCAGTAGCAAATCATTTGCAGAATGGTGCAGAGATAGATGTATCTGGATATAATGCTGTCGAAGCAAAAAACTATCTTATTGCAAAAGGATATGAGATTCAGATTAAGCAGACAAAATACGAGATTACTATAACATCAGATTCTGTTACTTCTACTGATGATTCATTCACTATGGATAATATTAGTGCAGGAGATGTGTTCAAGCCTTTGGATGCATCATTTGTTGCTGTCGATGGAACTGTTATCAAAAGAAATTATGGGAAAGGTGAGAGACGGAATACAAACCAAACTTTACCACGTATTGCGTTTCAAATTTATGAAAAACAGATTGCAGCCTTGCCGGTAGAAGAAAAAGAACAGTTTCCAATTTGTCAATACGCTCCAGATAAGGAAATGATTCGTGGAATTTATTACAGCAAGGACGATGCAAAAGCACACAATATACATCCGTTCAATACAATGTCGTATGATTATGATGATGGCAGACAGTTTGTAATTTATTCATGGAATATCTTTACAACTCTTAGATTTGTTCAGGAGTGTTTGAAGCGTTTCGGTAATCCGGGAGATTCCTTCAAATTGATTTATCGTGAGAAGGACGAAAAGGAAAATGCGGAGGAAGAGGCAGCAGTTGTAGAGGAAGTAAAACCAGCAGAATTTAATGGCTATCTGAATCCATATTCTACTATGCTTGTGGAATCTAAGAACATTATATTCCGAGGCGCTCCAGGAACGGGAAAGACTTATCTTGCAAAAGAAATTGCTGCTGACATTATTAGCAATGGCTATTTTGATGATTATACGATGCTCACAGATGAGCAAAAGCAACAGGTAGAGTTTGTCCAATTTCACCCAAGTTATGACTATTCGGATTTTGTAGAAGGACTCCGTCCAAAGACGAATGAAGATGGTTCTATGGGTTTTGAATTGCAGGATGGCGTGTTTAAGAAATTCGTGGATAAGGCTAGAAGAAACTATGAGAATTCTAAAAAGTCCACAGAGGTCATTGCAAATGAATTATCTGTTCAAGAAGCAATGAAAGAGTTCTTTGATGATGTGGACACAGGAAATAACACATTCAAGACCAAAACGGGTACAGAATTTACAATCACAGATGTCGATGATGAGCATATTTATCTTTCGATACCACAAAATGCATCCATCAACAGTATCCGATTGAATATTTCTGAAATTAGACAGATGTTAGAGTCTGGAAGAGAATTTAACAAATTAAAAGATATTACGGAATTTTTCAATATCAATTTTACACAGCAGAGATATTCCTACAATCTTGTTATTTTTAATGAGATTCAGAAAAAGAAAAAGACTGCAAAGATTATAAGACAAGAAGAGTTGAAGAAATATGTATTCATCATTGATGAGATAAATCGTGGTGAGATATCTAAGATTTTCGGAGAGTTGTTCTTTGCTGTTGATCCAGGATACAGAGGTGTGGCAGGAGAGGTTTCCACCCAGTATGCAAACCTTCATGCTGATAGTAATGAAAAATTCTATATCCCAGACAATGTTTATATCATTGGTACGATGAATGATATTGACAGATCTGTAGACAGCTTTGATTTCGCTATGAGACGAAGATTCCGTTTTGTGGAGCTTCGTGCAGATGAGCGCCTTGAGATGCTTGCTAACTTGAACAACGAAGAGAAAGAGGCTGAGGCAATTGCCAGAATGTCAGCTTTGAATATGGAAATTGCAGCAACAGAAGGTCTGAATGAAAACTATCAGATTGGTGCATCATATTTCTTGAAGCTGAAGAATATTGACTTTGACCAGTTATGGTCGGATTACCTACATCCGTTGTTACAGGAATACATAAATGGTATGTATGATGAAGAAGGTATTATGGAGCGATTTAAGAAAGCATATAACCAAGGAAAGTCGGATGGAGCTGAGTAGATGAGTCGAATTAAAATAAAAGATAATTCGAGAATACCTAAGGCGTCATTGTCTGGCATATCACTTCTGACAAGCAAAATTGCAGATAAAACTTTGGAGCAGTTGGAGAATGAAGGGATATTTGTATTCCCAGAAATTCTTAAAGATGCAGATGATATCACAAAAGACCAGATGATTTTACAGAGTGTAAACAATTATTATTTGTCGAGCAATGTCATGGGCTTCATGGGACTTGGAGATGAGAAGCTTATAGTTGAATCAAGATTTAGTGGTAACGGGCAGGACTTCCTGTTTCAATATTTGCTTGAGAGAGTATTTGATGTCCCGAATATTGTGGATTTGGAAACAGATGCAAACAATGATGATCGTGTATTCAATCTGCTTGTTTTTATCTTCCCACATTACTTAAAGAGTGCCATGCGCAAGGGTGTCTTTAAGACTTATGTGAGAAAAACATACAATGACAGCAATGTTAAGGGGACGATAGATATAGCGAGACACATTGTTAAGAATACACCGTTTGTTGGTAATGTAGCATATTCGCAGAGGGAGTATTCCTTTGATAATGATTTGATGGAATTAATTCGTCATACGGTGGAGTTTATCAAACACAAGTCATACGGACATAAACTGCTTGCACAGGCTAAGGATGAGGTCAAGGCTGTTGTAGCGGCCACGCCTGACTACGAGATGTGTAACCGACAGAAGATTATCGATGCAAATAAGACCAATACCATCAGACACGCATATTACCGAGAATACCGTGAACTGCAGAACTTGTGTCTACTTATCTTACAGCATCAGAAACATCAGATTGGAATGGGAAGCAAGAAGGTATATGGATTGCTCTTTGATGGCGCATGGCTATGGGAAGAGTATATGAATTCGATTGTGGACGAGATTTTCTATCATCCGATGAACAAAGCTACAAAAGGTTCTCAGCGTTTGTTTGACCATAATCGCGGACTTATCTACCCAGACTTCATCAGCAGAGACTCAGAGGCACGAGTGATTGCGGATGCAAAGTACAAACCGATTGATAATATTGGAAACAAGGACTATCTGCAGGTATTGGCATATATGTTCCGATTTGATGCCAAGAAGGGATTTTATTTTTATCCTAAAATGGGAGAGGAAGAAGATGCTGTTATGTGGCTCAATCGTGGTTCGACTTATGAGAAGAATGTAGAGGCACGAGAGGATATTTGTCTCATCAAGCACGGATTTCAGATTCCGACTGGGATAGATGTATATAGTGCTTTCACAGAGCAGATGCGATGTAATGAAATCAAATTCCTTGATGGAATTTTAACGTCCGTGAAATAGGAAAAATATACCTTTTAACGATGCACCTCCTCGGTTTAGAAATACTCCAAGGGGGTGCAAAATCCAGAGTAGTAATCCCGAAAATTTTGACTACGATTTTACTACGAATGAGGGGTGTGAATTGCACCGTTTTGCCGTATTTTGCAAAATCGGCACTTAAAATGTAACTTTTATATATAATAGAAGAAACAAGTCGGCAAAATGCCCCAAAGCTCGGCATTTCTCGGCTTTTTATGATAGGAGATTTTTATGATACGAGTACTTTTCATCTGCCATGGCAATATCTGCCGTTCGCCGATGGCTGAATTTATGTTTAAAGATATTACCGCCCGCCGGGGTATTGCAAAGGAGTTTGAGATTGCCTCCGCGGCGACGAGTACGGAAGAGATATGGAACGGAGTGGGGAATCCGGTGTACCCGCCGGCGAAAGCCGAGCTGGCAAGGCATGGGATTGGATGTGAGGGTAAGAGAGCGGTGCAGCTTAAGAGGGAGGATTACGATCATTATGACTGGCTGATCGGGATGGATTCGATGAATATGAGGAATATTGAGAGGATGACCGGACATAAGGGCGGCAAAATCCGCAAGCTGCTGACGTTTGCGGGAGAGGACGGAGATGTTGCGGACCCGTGGTATACGGGGGATTTTGGCAGGACGTGGAGAGATATTGAGAGAGGACTGGATGGATTTCTTAAATATCTGGGGTTTGAATGAAGATATTTTGCAGAAATGAAACCGCGCAATCCTTGACAAATCGTGCGTTTCTGTTTAATATTTAGCTTATGAATTTTTATATTAATATGAGCCGTCATATATAGGAGGCAGATATGGCTAATACTACAACATATAATCCTAAATCGATCGAGCCGAAGTGGCAGAAGTACTGGGAAGAGAACCAGACTTTTAAGACTGATGTATGGGATTTTTCCAAACCTAAATTCTACGCGCTTGACATGTTCCCGTACCCGTCGGGAGTAGGTCTTCACGCAGGACATCCGGAAGGATATACCGCGACAGACATTGTGTCACGTATGAAGAGAATGCAGGGATATAATGTTTTACATCCGATGGGATATGACTCATTTGGACTTCCGGCAGAGCAGTATGCGGTTACGACCGGACATCACCCGAACGGATTCACAGAGAAGAATATAGAGACATTTACGGCACAGCTTAAGGAACTTGGATTTGATTATGACTGGAGCCGCAAGATTGCGACAAGCGACCCGGATTTCTATAAGTGGACACAGTGGATTTTTAAACAGCTTTATCTTGACGGATATGCCAAGTATGTTGATATGCCGGTCAACTGGTGTGAAGAGCTCGGAACGGTTCTTTCCAACGACGAGGTAATTGACGGCAAGTCAGAGAGAGGCGGATATCCGGTCGTACGTAAGAATATGAAGCAGTGGGTTATCGACCAGGTGGCTTTTGCGGACAAGCTCCTTGAAGGACTGAACGAGATAGACTGGCCGGAGTCCACGAAAGAGATGCAGAGACACTGGATCGGTAAATCAGAAGGTGTTGAAGTTGATTTCAATATCGTGGGCGGCGGAAGTTTTTCGATATTCACTACATGTATTGAGACGATTTACGGTATCACATTTATGGTACTGGCGCCGGACGGACAGCTTGTTAAGGAACTGATGCCGAGAATTAAGAATCAGGCAGAGGTTCAGGCATATATCGACGAGACAGTCAAGAAAAACGATATGGACAGAACGGAACTCAATAAGACGAAGTCGGGCTGCGTTCTTGAAGGAATATATGCAATCAATCCGGTCAATGGCAAGGAAGTGCCGGTGTTTATCGGCGATTTCGTACTTGCTTCATACGGAACAGGTGCGGTTATGGCAGTACCGTCACACGACCAGAGAGACTTCGAGTATGCCATTGCGCATAAGCTTCCGATGATTCAGGTAATCGAGGGTGCCGATGTGAGCGAGCAGGCATTTGAGAAATATGATTACCTCGGCAAGGGATGTAAGCTTATGAACTCAGAAGAGTTTACGGGACTTACTGTTGAGGAAGCCAAGACTGCCATTACGGATAAGCTTGTTAAGATGGGTGTGGCCCGCAAGAAAGCAAATTACCATTTCCGTGAGTGGATTTTTGCAAGACAGAGATACTGGGGCGAGCCGGTTCCTGTTGTACACCTTGAGAATGGAGAAATTCATGTGCTTGATGATGATGAACTTCCGCTTGTTCTTCCGGAACTTGAGGACTACAAGGGCAAGAACGGACAGGCACCTCTTGAGAATGCGACAGAGTGGAAGCAGTACGACCACAACGGAATCAAGGGTAAGAGAGAGACATCGACCATGCCTGGCAGTGCCGGATCAAGCTGGTATTATTTAAGATATATTGACCCGCATAATGATAAAGAACTTGCCGATAAGGAACTCCTTAAGCATTGGATGCCGGTTGACCTCTATATCGGAGGACCGGAGCATGCGGTAGGACACCTTATGTATTCAAGAATCTGGAACAGATACCTCTATGATAAGGGCATTGCACCTACCAGGGAGCCGTTTAAGAAACTTGTGCATCAGGGCATGATACTCGGATCCAACGGAATTAAGATGGGTAAGAGATTCCCTGAATTTGTCATCAATCCGAGTGATATCGTAAGAGATTACGGTGCTGATACATTGAGACTTTACGAGATGTTCATGGGACCGCTTGAGGCTTCCAAACCATGGAGCCAGCAGGGCGTTGAAGGTGCGAGAAGATTTATCGGTAAAGTATGGAATTTCTTCACTGAACCTGAGAGTATCATTGAAGATACAGACAACGGACTGAAGAAAGTATATCATCAGACTGTTAAGAAAGTTACACAGGATTTCGAGACACTCGGATTCAACACTGCGATCAGCCAGATGATGATATTCATGAATGCTGCCACTAAGGAAGGCAAGTGCCCGCGTAATTATGCAGAAGGATTTATTAAGATGTTTTCGTGCATCTGCCCTCATGCAGGTGAGGAAATCTGGAGTATTTTAGGACATGATGGCACGATTGCATTTGAGAAATGGCCAGAATTTGATGAAGAAGCCGTTAAGGAAGATACCGTGGAAATCGGTGTGCAGATCAATGGTAAAGTTAAGGGCAAGGTTGAAATAGCTGTTGATGAAGACTCACAGACAGTAATTGCCAAGGCTAAAGAGATTCCGGCTGTTGCGAAGGCAATAGAGGGCAAGAACATAGTAAAAGAAATCTATGTTCCGGGAAGAATCGTAAATATTGTTGCTAAATAAGGCAATGTGCTATATTGGGCTTCGGTACGTTTAAAGTACCGAAGCCATTTTCATGAGGGTTTCTACTTTGGACTGTTCCTCCGGGTTCATGTCTTTTTTCATGCTTTCAAAAAGAGTTTCGATATCGGATTTGGTAAAACTTATGTGCTCCTGCCTGGCTTTGTTTGAAAAGGCAAGAAGGAGAGGGAGGATGTCATCGGACGAAACACCGGATGAAAGCTGCATGAATTCATTTAAAAGTGCCGATTTGCGGCTGTCTATGTTGTTCATATGCCTCCTTTGCTGCCGGGATTATTATTGAGCATCCGGCTGTATTGTTCATACATCTGCTGCTGTTTGGGTGACAGAAAATTCTTTAACATGTCGGATGATTTATCCGGGGCCTGAGGTTCGGAATTCATTGCATTGTAGATGCTGAATATCTCGTTCATGTTGCTGAAGTTGGACATCATGTTAAAAATTTCACAATCTTTTTTGGGGCAGAACCGTTTGATGTCGTTCACGATATGCTCGGTGTCGTGATGCGCCCTTGCCAGAGGGGACGGACATGGCATGTTTTTATAGAACTCAAGGGTCTGCATAAGTTCGGCAAGTCTGATAAACAGGGCGAACATCTTCTGCTGTTCCCCGGATGTGTATGGCAGATATGCTTTAATCATCTGAAAATATGTGCCGCAGGTGGCGATGTCAAATTCGGTAAGCGGCAGGGTTTCAAAATGCTCCATATGTTTTTAAATCTTTTTTTTCTAATATATGCAGACGGACATATGAAAATACCGGTTCCAGTTTAGTGGAACCGGCATATCGGAATAATTAGCCGATGAGTGCTATAAGGATAATGATCCAGAGCCAGTTGTTTCCGCCGCATCCACATCCGCAGCCATCGCCACATCCGTTTCCGCCGAAAAGTGAGTTGCCGAAGATTCCGCCTTCACCGCCGCATGCGCATGAAAGAATAAGAATCCAGAGAAGTACATTGCAGCTGCAGTTGCCTGATCCTGAAATCGGGCTGCCACCGCATCCGCATCCTGTTGCTGCTAAATCACTCATTGTTTTTCCTCCGGGAAATAAACTTTACACTATACAGATATGCGAAATCACCTTTTTGGTTACTATAATAATTGTTGATTTTCACAGATATTGTAGTATAATTTAAAAGATAGTGCTTTTGACAAGTATTAAAATACATAAATTAATTAAAATATATTATAAGGAGATTATGCCATGGATAAAATTAAGATGACTACACCGCTTGTGGAAATGGACGGGGACGAGATGACAAGAATTCTCTGGAAGTCTATCAAGGAAGAACTCCTCTGCCCATTCATAGATCTTAATACAGAATATTACGACCTTGGACTTGAGCATCGTAACGAGACTGATGATAAGGTTACGGTTGATGCAGCCAATGCCAATATGAAATATGGAGTTGCCGTAAAGTGCGCTACGATTACACCGAACGCTGCGCGTATGACAGAATACAATCTTAAAGAGATGTGGAAGAGCCCTAACGGAACTATAAGAGCCATTCTTGACGGAACTGTATTCCGTGCACCGATTATCGTAAAAGGTATCGAGCCGCTTGTAAAGAACTGGCATAAGCCTATTACAATAGCAAGACATGCATATGGCGACGTATATAAGAATGTCGAGATTAAGGTCCCGGGTGCCGGAAAGGCCGAGCTTGTATTTACCGGCGCAGACGGAGAAGTTATCAAAGAAACTATCCATGAGTTCAAGACACCGGGAATTATCCAGGGAATCCATAATGTGGACAAGTCGATTGAAAGCTTTGCCAGAAGCTGCTTCAATTACGCACTCGATAAGAAAGAAGATTTGTGGTTTGCCACCAAGGATACAATTTCCAAGAAATACGATCATAATTTCAAGGATATTTTCCAGGAAATTTATGATAATGAATATGAAGAGAAATTTAAGGCAGCAGGAATTGAATATTTCTATACACTGATTGATGATGCGGTTGCAAGAGTAATGAAGTCCGAAGGCGGATACATCTGGGCCTGCAAGAATTATGACGGTGATGTTATGAGTGATATGGTTGCTACGGCATTCGGATCGCTTGCGATGATGACATCTGTTCTTGTATCACCAAGCGGTGTGTACGAGTATGAAGCTGCCCACGGAACGGTACAGAGACATTATTACAAACATCTCAAAGGCGAAGAGACATCTACCAACTCTGTGGCAACGATTTTTGCCTGGAGCGGAGCTCTCAGAAAGAGAGGCGAGCTTGACGGCAATAAGGAATTGCAGATTTTCGCCGATAAGCTTGAAAAAGCATGTATAGATACGATTGAAAGCGGGGAGATGACTAAAGACCTCGCACTTATAACTTCAATTGATAATCCGAAAGTTCTTAACAGTTTTGATTTTATCAAGGCAATAAGAACGAGACTTGAAGCATCACTTTAAGATAAAAATATAAGCGACGAGCAGTGCAGGACACTGCTCGCTGTTATTTTAACGGCGGCAGGCCGGCATGGAGCAATTTTATGGGTATTAGACGCAAAGGCAGAAACAAGGGAATAATTTCCGGAACAGCCGCACTGATTAAAAAGTGCGGTTTAAGTCTTATTGTCTTTGAATTGCTGTACAAATTGGCCGCTTTTGCCATAGGATACCCACTTTATCTGGCGGGATGGAATTTTACGCTCAGGAAGGCAGGATTTAAGTATCTTACCAATAATTATTTTTTCACTTATCTTAAAAGCCCGTTCACGATAATCTTTTTCGTGCTCATTATTCTGATTTTTGCCTTTTATGTTACTTATGAAGTGGCATGCCTTTCGGTGTGCTTTGATGCCGGTTACCATAATAATCCGATAACCATTGCCCAGATTTTTAAGGCAGGTGCGAAACTGGTCCGTAAAACGATGAAAAAGAAACGCATAGTAACTTTTTTGCATGTGCTGATTGTATCATTAATGATGAATATTACACTGATAGGTTTTCTTGCATCGGGAATTACGCTTTCGGACGCGGCTGTGCGCACGATTAAGAGCCATGCATATATTTTTATTCCGATAGGACTGGCGGTGCTTACTTTGTTTGTGTATTGTATTATTCATATGTTTTCCATCAATTACATGGCATATGACGGTGGAGATATATCGGACAGCAAACGTAAGAGCAGGCAGATGGTAAGAGTGAGGGGACTAAGGTCATTCGGACTTGTGTTTGGCTGGAACGTCGCATTGTTAGCGGTAATTTATATAGTTTATTTTATAATGATTATTCTCATAAGTCTCGGTGTCACGATACTTGACAAGGCTAATCTCGGTATGGCGTTATTCCTTACGGTGTTCAGGGTTGTGCTTTTCGTGACCAAGGTTCTTCTCACAATTACATCACTTCCGGTTTCGTATTGCCTGATAACGAGTATGTTTTACAGATACAGATGCGATGAAGGGGACGAATTCAATATGGGAATAGTTACGGAGAGCCTGATTGGAAGTAAGGGAAATTCACACCGCATGAGGCAGTTCGTGATATCGGCGGCAGTTATCGTAATATCGCTGGTAATGAATATCATGTATATGGTGAGGGCGTTTGACAGCAATCCTTTCTCTAACGTGGAATTCTTTGACCAGACACTTATAATGGCGCACCGCGGAAGTTCATATAATGCACCTGAGAATACCATGCTTGCATTTGAGAAAGCAGTGGAAGCTACGGCCGATTATATTGAACTTGATGTCCATGAGACGAAGGACGGACGGATTGTGGTCATGCATGATGACAGCCTTAAGAGAACGGCCGGAGTGAATAAGGAAGTCTGGAATATGAATTATGAGGATATAGCAAAACTGGATGCCGGAAGCTGGTTTGGCAGCAACGAAGAATTTAAGAAATGCCGCATACCGCTTCTGTCCGATGTAATGAAATATACCAAGGGAAAAATACGGCTTAACATAGAGATAAAACTTACGGACAACGAGCCTGATCTTGTTAAAATGGTTGCAGCACTCATAGAACAATATGATTATATTGACGAATGCGTTGTCACATCCATGAATTACGAAGCACTTAAGGGTATAAAACAGATTAATCCGAAGATACAGACCGGGTATGTGCTTAATGTGGCGTACGGTAATTTTTATAATCTGCCGTATGTTGACGCTTTCAGTATTAATTCGGGATTTGTCAATAAGAATATGGTCGATGCCATCCATAACAGAGGCAAGGAGATATATGTCTGGACGGTTAACGGTGAAAACAGGGCCAAGGAACTTACCGTAATGGGTGTTGACGGACTGATAACGGATAATCCCGTTATGGCAAGGGAAGTTGTTTACTCCAAATATTCCAATACATTGATATATAATGTGCTGAGTTATGTTTTTAAAGGATAGGGGTAACTCATTTTGACTTTTTTACCAAAATATTATATAATATGAATTGATGGCCGCAGGCCTGTTTGACAGATAAAATCATATGAAAAGAGGTATGTTAATGGATAATAAGAAAATAGTTGTTGCACTCGGACGTAATGCATTCGGTGAGACATTTCCGGAGCAGAAGGCTAATGTTGCCAAAGCGGCAAGAGCGATAGCCGATCTTGTTGAGGCTAAGTATAATATAGTTATTACACACAGTAACGGTCCGCAGGTAGGAATGATACAGACTGCAATGACCGAATTTGCCAGACTTGATTCAAGATATACGGTTGCGCCTATGTCACTTTGCGGTGCAATGAGTCAGGGATATATCGGTTTTGACCTTCAGAATGCGATAAGAACAGAGCTTCTCAACAGAGGAATATATAAGACGGTATCTACTATTATAACACAGGTCAAGGTGGATCCTTTTGACAGGGCATTCTCTAATCCTACCAAGGTTATCGGAAGATATATGACAGAGGAAGAGGCAAAGGCTGAGGAAGCCAAGGGCAATTATGTTGTAAAAGAAGATAAAGGATACCGCAGGATAATCGCAGCTCCTAAGCCTCAGGATATATACGAAATCGATGCGGTAAGAACACTTCTGGATGCCGGACAGATTGTAATAGCTGCCGGAGGCGGCGGAATACCGGTACTTGAACAGAGAACTGTCCTTAAGGGAGCAAGCGCCATAATTGAGAAAGACTATGTTGCGGCAAGACTTGCGGAACTTATTGATGCAGATACACTTCTTTTCCTTACGGCAGCTGACAAGCTTGTCATTAATGAAGGAACGGATAAGGAACAGAGTTTTGACACGATCAAGGCCTCTGAGCTTAAGGAATATGTGAATGAAGATAATATGGGAGCCATTACGACACTGCCTAAGGTATCGGCAGCGGTAGAGTTTGTTCTCGCAGGCAATGAGCGTAAAGCGGTAATTGCCAACCTTGAGAGAGCTAAGGATGCGCTTGCGGGCAAATGCGGAACTACGATTTTATAGACGTCGGAAAGGATGATAACAATGACAAAAGTAACAATAATCTCGGGATTTCTCGGAGCAGGTAAGACTACATTTATTAAGAAACTTCTCGAGGAAGTTTATAAGGGACAGAAGGTTGTCCTTATCGAGAACGAGTTCGGTGAAATAGGAATTGACGGCGGCTTCCTTAAGGATGCCGGAGTACAGATTAACGAGATGAATTCAGGATGCATATGCTGTTCACTCGTAGGAGATTTCGGAAGGGCTCTTAAGCAGGTTGCAGCTGATTATAAGCCTGATATGATTATAATAGAGCCATCCGGAGTAGGAAAGCTTTCAGATGTAATTGCCGCTGTTGAGAATGTGGCTGAAGAAGCAGAACTTACACTTGAGAATTTCATAACTGTAGCTGACGGAACCAAGTGCAAGATGTATATCAAGAATTTTGGTGAGTTTTATAATAACCAGATTGAGAGTGCATCCACAATAGTTCTCAGCAGAACACAGAATATGACAGAAGATAAGCTTGAAGCTGCTGTAGCACTTATCAGGGAGCATAATGATAAGGCTGCGATAATCACAACACCTTGGGATGATCTTACAGGCAAGCAGATTGAAGATGCCATGAAGAAAACATCTCTTGTTGACGAGATGCTTAAGGAAATGGATGTATGTCCGGTTTGCGGACATCATCATGATGACGAAGATGAGCATGAACATCATCATGACCATGACGGAGAATGTTGCTGCGGACATGATCATGATCATGAACATCATCATGACCATGATGAAGACGAAGATGAACATGAACATCACCACCATGACCATGATGAGGAAGAACATGAGCATCATCATCATGACGGAGAATGCTGTTGCGGACATGATCATGATCATGAGCATGGACATCATCATCACCATCATGCGGATGACGTATTTAACAGCTGGGGTACAGAGACACCTCATAAATACGACAGAGACAGTATAGAATCTATTCTTAAGAGACTTGTAGAGACTGACGAGTTCGGAGTTATCTTAAGAGCTAAAGGAATGGTTCCGGATAAAGAAGGCAGATGGATTTATTTCGATGCTGTTCCGGGTGAATATGAACTCAGGGACGGTTCGCCGGAATATACCGGAAAGCTTTGCGTAATAGGTACCAATGTTGATCCGGATAAGATGGAAGAATTGTTTGGACTTAAATAATAATTATATGCCGGAGGCATTTTTCTCCGGCATATTTCATAAATAAGAATTGTTAGGAGCAATTACTATGCAGATACCTGTTTTTATAATTAACGGTTTTCTTGAAAGCGGCAAGACAACTTTTATCAAAGAGACACTTGCCAGCGAAGATTTTAATGATGGTTCAAGAAGTCTTGTGATCGCATGTGAAGACGGCGAAGAAGAATACAATGAAAAAGAAATGACGGCCCTTAATGTTACGGTTGAGATGGTTGAAGATGCGGAGGAACTCACAAAGGATTTCTTTGTGGAAGCAAGCAACCGCTGTAAGGCGGAACGTGTTTTCGTAGAATTTAACGGAATGTGGAAACTGGATGAGTTTATTGATTCGCTTCCGAATTTCATGGAAGTTGTACAGATAATCACCCTGGTAAATGCAGAGACCTATGATATGTACCTCTCCAATATGAGACAGGTCATGATGGATCAGTATAAATTAACCGAGATGGTTATTTTTAACAGATGTACCAAGGATTCTGACAGAGCGGCATACAGAAGAAGCGTAAAAGCCGTAAATACCAGAGCTCAGGTTTATTTTGAGTCATCCGACGGAAGCTCGAACGAAGTTAACGAGATACTTCCTTTTGATATATCAAAGGACGAGATAGAGATTGCGGATGAAGATTTCGGATTATGGTATATGGATGCGATGGATAATCCTGATAAATACGATAACAAAATAATCAAAACCAAGGCTGTTGTATATAAGCCTAAGCAATATGCGAAAAAAGGCATGTTTGCTCCGGGACGTTTTGCAATGACATGTTGTGTTGAGGATGTCAGGTTTATAGGATTCAGATGTGTATGCGATGATGTAACGGGCAAACAGCTGGAAGGATATCGCGACAGGGATTTTATAATGCTTACAGCGAGAGCTAAATCAGAGTTTTGTAAGGAATACAAGGGACAGGGTATTGTATTATATGCAATGGATATAGAGAGTGCATCCAAACCGGAAGATGACCTTGTATATTTTAACTAAGACAAACAGGAGGTTGAAAATGAGAATAAAGCGCAGCATACCGGTATCGGCTTTGTGCATTTTGATTGCACTGTCTCTTACATCATGTATATCCGTAAGAAAGGTTTCTGATGAAGAGATAAGAGCCGGTTTCGACGAACTGTGTGATGATATTTTTAAGCAGATGCTTGAAGATAACAGTTTCAATGCACATTTTGTGGTATCGGACCCGTCTGAATACGGCGTGACATTTAATGCAGATGATTATACTCTTGGAGGAGTGCTTATTGACGAAGATGAAGATGACGATGTTGACAGGTATCTTGATAAGCTTCATAAAATAACGCGCAAATCTCTTACGGATGAGCAAAAGACTGCTTATGACAGTATAGAATTTTACCTTGTTACGCAGAAGAACTATGAAGGACTTGAGATGTATTATAATTATTTTGGGCCTACATCAGGAATAACATCCAACCTTTCAAGTAACTTTATAGAGTATGTGTTCTATGATCAGGATGATGTGGATCATTATCTTGAATATCTTAAGGATTGCGAAAGGTATATCGATGAGGCTGTCGATGTCCTTTATAAGCAGTCGGAAAAAGGGTATTTTATGCCAGAGTATGTGGCGGATGAAGTTATAGAGCAATGCGATAAAATACTTAACGCAGATACGGAAGCGCTTGTTGTTACATTTGAAGATAAAATAGACGGACTTGGACTTGATGACAAGGTTAAGGACGAATATATTGAAACTAATAAGCAGTATGTGGATAAATATTATCTGCCTTCATATGAGAAAGTAAAAAATGCCGTCAGCGAGCTTAAAACAACGGGAACCAACGATGGCGGTCTCTGTGGTTTCGGCGATGATGGAAAGGCTCTTTATAAAGCGATATTGCGGGATAAAACAAGTTCAGACATGACACCGGAAGAAATTATAGAACTCCTGGAAGATGAGATGAACGAATGCGTTAAATCGCTTACGGCCGTGATTGCCATGGATTACAATGCATATGAAGAATTTATGGATTACAAAGCCGGATTTGACACGCCTGATGATGTATTAAAGTATATTATTAAGGAGATGGAAAGTGATTTCCCTGCACCGGCAACAACAAATTATAACATAGAATATCAGAATAAAGCCTGCGAGGTCGAAGGAACACTGGCATATTATGTGTCATCGCGTATTGATGACATAAGTATTAACAATATCAAGGTCAATGGATCCGAGGTGGAGAGCGGTTCGCTTATGATGTATGAAACGCTTGCACATGAAGGATATCCGGGACATTTGTATGAGTTTACGAATTTCTACAATAACGATAGTGTATGCAATGCCCGTAAAGCACTTGATTTTACAGGCACCACTGAAGGATGGGCCAAATATGTCGAGAACTGCGTTGATGAGTATCTTGATATGAGCCGCAATGTCCGGGAACTTAACAGGGTAAATAACCTGATAAGCTATATCTGCTCATCGAGAGTCGATATAGGAGTCAACTACGAGGGATGGACCATTGATGATGTTTACAGTTATCTGGCACAATATTATGAGATAAACAGGGAAACGGCAACCGAGATGTTTTATTCGGCGGTCGGAGACCCGGGAGTGCTTCTGCCGTACACGGTAGGCAACATTCTTATGCAGGATTTACGTGATAAGGCAGAAAAGGAACTTGGCAGCGGTTTCGAGGCACTTGAATTCCATAAATGGATACTTGACACAGGCATCACTGCATTTCCGGTATATGAAGACAGACTTGAGGAATGGTTAGCACAGAAGTAACATTTTGCTGATGTTAAGCCTGCCGCATCCCTGGGTATAGTAATCAAGCCCGGCGTCATCGGCACTTTTGCACAGAAGTTTCTTAAAATCATCATTTGATAAAGCTTTATTATAAGATAATACAAGAGCGGCGGCTCCTGACACAATCGGTGTGGACATGGAGGTGCCGCTTTTTGATATATAATTTCCGTATCCGTTATAACAGCTTATAATATTACTGCCGGGTGCTATAATATCCGGCTTGGGAACATCGCACATGGTAGGTCCTTTACTGGAATATGTGTGATGGCGTATTCCTTTTGAATCTGTATGGGTCATGACATCATCGGTTCCGACCGTTATTACCTTGCGGCTGGTTCCGGGAATTGTGATGGTATGGTATGCCGGACCGTTGTTCCCGGCCGATGTAATTACAGTAAGGCCGTCATCCCACAGATCTTCAACTACATCAATAAGCCTGCTGTATTCGCTCTGACATGATGACGATTCTGTTCCGACAGAAATATTAACAATTCGTATGCTGTATTTTTCACGGTTGGATTTGATCCACTCAAGAGCTTTTATCATTGTGGCAGAATCACCGCCTCCTTTGTAATCAAGTACTTTAAGAGATATAATCCCGGCTCCCGGAGCGACACCCCTGTAAAGTCCGTCCGACGCGGCACCGTTTGATGAGATAATGCCTGCGACATGGGTTCCGTGAGAATTATCATCATACGGTTTGCTCCGCATATTCACAAAATCTACGAATTTAACAATATTGCCGGAAAGGTCCCTGTGCCTGTAAATTCCTGTATCAAGTATAGCAATGTTCACGCCGCGCCCGGTTATTCCGCTGCGGTGGATTGCATCGAGATTGAGTTTTTTTCTTATTCGGTTCATAAAGGTTACACCGCGGCATATAATATCTATAATCTAATGTATGTGGAGTGGTGGAAAAAGTGAAAAATACCCCCTAAAAGAGGGTATAAGATTTGATGAAGATGTAGTAAAGTTATAGCGTAAAGATATAGAAAAGTTTTAAACGGAGGAATAAGAGATGAAGCTGATTGGTAAGATTAAGAATATGTCAAGAAGAACCGGAGCGGTTTTTATGGCAGTTGCTATGTTACTTGCGGGATTAGCAGTGGGAATGGGAATTTTTACAAATGCGGCATATGCTGAAGATGAGAATGTACAGATTGTACTCAGGAGACTTATCGGAAGCGCGAAGCCGTATGCGGTAACGGCGGAAGATGTATACGTATCCAATGATTATCAGGCCAACTTTGCGGCCAATCTCTTTCACCCATCAGAGCATTGGGTAGGAAGTGATCTTTCAAGCAATCCGGGTACGTTTTACTTTAAGGATATGACACCGGGAACACTTAAACTTAAGAATGATAAGTCGGCTAATAATATTGTAGTCGGAGTTCCGTATACGATTAACGGAAATCTGGTAACACTTAACAGCCCTGAGAAGAATATTTATATTGCCAATAATAAGAATGTAAATATTTATTTCGAGGAGAACTTCCTTGATGTGACAGCAGCTATTTCTTATGCAAGAAATACATTTGCCCAGTTTGCAACATACCAGAATACAAAGGGTGTTATAGCTGATTATTCTGATATGAACAGAAGTGTTATAGATGTAAATGGTTGTACGGATCAGATTTGTGTGGTTAATATTACAGCAGCAGAGCTTAACAGTATCCAGAATGGCGGACTTAAAATTTATAAGCCGCAGGATAAGATTGTAGTAATTAATGTTAAGAATATCACAGATGATGAGATTTCAATAAGAGAGTATGCAATTAAAGAAGGCAACAATAATTTCGTGACATCATCTGCTAACAATTCAGCGACAATATCAGATACAATTATCTGGAACTTTGCTGATTACGATGGAACAGTAAATATGAACGGTGTGTGCGGAATATTAGTGGCACCGGATGCCAGCGTTGATCTTTATGTAACAAGCTCAGGAAGAGTAATTGCAGACAGATTTGAAAATATAAGCGGTGAGATGCATTTTGTATCGGCAGATATTCCTGTTGAGACTGAGCCGGACACCTATCCGACAGAAGCAGAGATACCGACAACAGCACCAGAGACAACAGTACCAGAGACAACGACAGTGCCTGAGACAACGACAGCACCGGAGACAACAACAGTGCCGGAGACAACGACAGCACCGGAGACAACGACAGTGCCTGAGACAACGACAGTGCCTGAGACAACAACAGTACCTGTAATTGATGAAACAACAGCTCCGGTTATGGAAACAACAGAAGTTGAGACAACAACCAGATCGGGCGAGGTTGAAGGCGATGATGAAACGACAGCCGAAGAGGAGACAACACTTGCAAGACGCAGAAGACCGGAAGTTGAAGCTGATACAGGTGATAAGTCCAATCTTCGTGTACTTGAGGTGATTTTCGCAGCATCAGGTATATGCTTCGCAGGCCTTGGTATCTATGGACTTACAAGAAAGAGATAATATTCTGAATCCTACGTTTAAATGATATTGGAAAAGGACCGCATTGCGGTTCTTTTCTTGCATTTTGCAGAAGTTTGTTATACAATTAAATCTAATCGTAAATCGATGAAAGGAGTAACTATAATGGGAAATGAAAGAATAATCGCTCCGGGTGAAATATACAGACATTTTAAGAACAGACTTTACCAGATAATAGCCATAGCATACCACTCAGAAACAGGTGAAAAATATGTGGTTTATCAGGCTATGTATGATGATTTTAAAATATACATAAGACCGTATGATATGTTTATAAGTAAAGTGGACAAGGATAAATATCCTCTTGCCACGGCCGTATACAGATTTGAGAAGGTGGATAGGGAAGAACTGACAGGCCTCAGATCCGTCAATGATGTACCGGGAAAGCAGCCGGAAGAAGTACAGGCAAACAATAATGATGACGGGGATAAAGTCAATCCATATCTTATGGGATTTTTTGATTGTGATACGAGTGCCTCACAGATAGAGTATCTCAATTCAATCAGGGGAAAAATCGATGACAGGCTTATTAATGACATAGCCGTGTCGCTGGATCTTACTGTTGATGACGGAAATATAGACGACAGGATAGATTCTTTAATAAGGTGTCTTAAGATGAAGGCGAGATTTGAATGCGGAAGGTTAAGATAGAAGGAGAATTGGATATTGAGAGAATTCTGGGATTCATTTAAGAAAAATATAACTTTTGAGAAAATTATAGTCAGGCTTATAATGGCCTGGCTCTTAACAGCGATAGTATTTTTCCTGAAGAGCGGAGATACATTTAACAGTGCTGCATTTGCTGCAGATATTAACGTGCCGATGTATGCCTGCTTTATGCTGCTCTTTTTTGCTTTTTTCTGTGGCCTTGGATATATGAAAGTATTTTCGTGGGCAGAAGTGTACGGACCAATGATTCTGGTTACATTATACGGGCTGGTTACCATAAGCAGCAATACCGATGTTACCTATCTTGTCGGAATTCTTGCGGTTCTTGCGGTCTCGATTACTTATGCCGCATCACACACAAGGACATTTGCTGAAATCAACGAGACAAAAATAGTTGTAATAATATATATTATTGCGGCTGTGTTCTATATGCTTATCGCGGGAACATTCACGGTGTTAAGATATGTAAATTACTCTGCGCCGGGATTTGATTTCGGCATATGGGCACAGATGTTCCATAATATGAAGACAACACTGGAGCCTGTCACGACTGTGGAACGCAATATGACATTATCGCATTTTGCGGTGCATTTTTCACCCATATATTATCTGTATCTGCCGTTTTATTTCTTCTTCCCGTATCCGGTAACACTTCAGGTACTTCAGGTAATCACTGTTGCAAGCGGAATTATACCGGTATATCTTCTGTGTAAGAAATTTGGCCTGAGCAAATCAGCCACGGCATGTTTTGGTATAATATTTGCACTTTTCCCCACGGTTGCGACAGGATGCTATTATGATCTTCATGAGAATTGTTTCCTTATACCTCTTATATTATGGCTGTTCTATGCTATTGAGAAAGATGATATCAAAGGAATAATTATTTTATCTTTGCTGACAATGCTTGTCAAGGAAGATGCGGCTGTTTATGTAGCATGCATAGGCTTATTTACGATATTCGGCAAAAGAAAATATATAAAAGGAACTGTAATGACCGTTTCGGCGGTTGTATATTTTCTTGTGGTCACAATGCTTATGCAAAAATACGGACTTGGCGTAATGACATACAGATACAGCAATTTTATGGTTGACGGTGCCGGAAGCCTTATGGATGTGATCAGAAATTTTGTGACCAATCCGGCATATGCTATAGCGGAATGTTTCGGAAGCGAGAAATATCCATTCCTTCTGTATATGTTTGCACCGCTTGGAGCATTGCCTGTGGCAACCAAAAAAGTTTCACGGTTTATATTATTGCTTCCGATGTTGATAATTAATCTGGCAACCGATTACCAGTATCAGTATTCGATATTTTTCCAGTATGTATTTGGAGTTACTGCAATATTGTTTTATCTGGCAATATCAAATTATGCAGAACTTGGTGAGAAATCACGTAGATTCATGTGTTCGTTTGCGATATGCGCCGCATTTATCATAATGCCCGTTGCGTCGTTTTCCAAATCATGGTACATAAGCAGCTATTCGGACGGGAAAGCACAGATTGAGGTTCTGAATGATGCGATGAAGAGCATACCTTCCGGCGCATCGGTAGGAGCAACCACCTTCTTCGTGCCGCACCTAGCAAACAGGACCGAGCTTTATGAATACCCGTACAAATTTGACAAGTCGCCTCTTCCGGATTATCTCGTGATTGATTTGAGATTTTATAAAATAACGGAGAAGGATGAGGAGTACTTTAAAGAGAATAATTATATAGAGACAGAGCGCGTTAAAGGATTATATCTTATATTACATAGATATTAAATGTGACTTACAATAAATATAACAAGGAGTGTTTTATATGAGATGTCCATATTGTGGCGAAGAAAATACAAGAGTAATAGATTCAAGACCGGCAGATGATAACAGTTCAATCAGAAGAAGGCGGAGCTGTGATGAATGCGGTAAGAGATTTACGACATATGAGAAAGTTGAAATGGTGCCGCTTTTAGTTATCAAGAAAGATAACAAAAGAGAACTTTATGACAGAAATAAGATCCAGGAAGGAATAATCCGTTCATGTCACAAGAGACCTGTATCAATTAATACCATCTCGGAAATAGTTGATGAGATAGAAACAAAGATTTTTAACCTGGATGAAAAAGAAATTCCGACAAGCGTTATCGGAGAGATGGTAATGGACAAGCTCAAAGATATCGACGCGGTCGCATACGTCAGATTTGCCTCTGTTTACAGGGAATTTAAAGATATTAATACATTTATGGTTGAACTTAAGAAGTTCCTTCAGTAGACAACAGGGAGATTTGCATGTTTAAGAAATTATATCCAACAAAATACCTTGATTCATCATACAGCATCGACTACGAGCAGTTGTACCGCAGTGGAATCAGGGGACTGATATATGATATTGATAATACATTGGTGGAGCATGGCATGCCGGCAACAGAGCGCGCCATTAAATTGTTTGAACAGTTGAGAAGTATCGGATTTGACACATGTCTGATATCCAACAATAAAGAGCCGAGAGTAAAACCATTTGCGGATGCAGTCGGTTCAAAATACGTTTATGATGCCCACAAGCCGTCGAGGAAGAATTATATAAGAGCGATGGAACTTATGGGTACGGATACCGGCAATACATATTTTATAGGTGACCAGATTTTTACGGATGTGTACGGAGCCAATCGTGCCGGCATTCCGTCGATTCTTGTGAAACCGATACATCCGAAGGAAGAGATACAGATAGTATTGAAGAGGAAATTAGAAAAAATAGTGCTTTTCTGCTACAAAAGGAGAAAGAAATAATGAACGCAAAGACAGAATTATGCTGCCTTATAGGAAATCCGGTCGGACATTCGCTGTCACCGATGATTCATAATACTTTGGCAGAACGCATGGATATCAATATGGCTTACACCGCATTTAAGGTTGAAAGCGACAGACTTGACGATGCCATCCGCGGAGCTTATGCCCTTGGAATCCGTGGTCTTAATGTGACAGTGCCGCATAAATGTGATGTTATAAGGAGTCTTGTCGATATTGATGAACTTGCCGGACATATCGGAGCGGTAAATACACTTGTCAGGGCTGACGGCGGATATAAAGGATATAATACTGATATTATAGGACTTGGCAGGGAACTTGACGAAGAAAACATTATAATTAAAGATAATGATGTTATCATCCTCGGTGCCGGTGGAGCGTCAAAAGCGATTACATATCTGTGTGCATCAAAGGGCGCATCTCATATATGGCTGCTCAACAGAAGCGTATTAAAGGCGCAGGCGCTTGCGGACGAAGTTAATGCAAATTTTGGCAGCATTGTATCGGCGCTTGCCCTTGATGAATATAATAAAATACCGAAGGGCAAATATCCTGTTATACAGACTACGAGTGTAGGGCTTTATCCTGATGTTGACAGAGCAGCAATTGAGGATGAAGAATTTTATGATTACGTAAGTGCTGGAGTTGATATTATTTTTAATCCGGCTGAGACTAAGTTTATGCAATATTGCAATGGACATAATGCACCGTCATATAACGGGCTTAAGATGCTATTGTATCAGGGAATAGCGGCATTTGAACTGTGGTACGGAGTAAGTATTGACAGGGAATTGTCCGGTGAAATACTAAATATGATGAAAAAGGAACTTGACAAATGAGCAATATTATTCTGATTGGTTTTATGGGATGCGGCAAATCAAGTATCGGAAGATTTATGGCCAGAAACGGCTACAGGCTTGTAGATACCGACAGCGTTATCGAAAAAGATGCCGGAAGGACTATTAAAGAAATATTTGCCGATGAGGGTGAAGAGTACTTCCGCAGAAAGGAAACAGATATCCTTATGGAACTTATACAGCGTGAGGAGGATAATCTTGTTGTTGCGGTTGGCGGAGGACTTCCGATGCATGCAAGAAACAGGGCATTGATACATAAACTCGGAGTGGTCGTATATCTGCGTGCGAAAGTCGATACACTTGCCTGGAGACTCAGAAATGATACGGTAAGACCGCTTCTGCAGACGGGAAACCCGCGTCAGAAAATAGCTGAACTTATGGAAAAGCGTTCATCCACATATGAGGGCACGGCGGATGTAATAATAGATACCGACGGCTGCTCGTATGAGAAAGTATACAGCAAGATTAAGGAGAAGATAAATTGAAAAAAATACTTGTAATAAACGGACCAAATCTTAATTTCTTAGGAATACGTGAGAAAAATATATATGGGGACAGGGATTATGATTATCTTGTGGGAATGATAGAGGAGTATGCAAAGACAAAGGAAATAGAAGTTGAGTGTTTCCAAAGTAACCATGAAGGTGCCATAATCGATAAGATTCAGGAAGCATATTTTGATGATGTGGCCGGAATAGTGATAAATCCCGGAGCATACACGCATTACAGTTATGCGATAAGAGATGCGCTTGCTTCAGTTACGACTTTTCCAAAGATTGAGGTGCATATTTCGGATGTGAATTCGAGGGAAAAATTCAGACATGTATCGGTCACGGAGCCGGCATGTACCGCGCAGATAATCGGAAAAGGATTTGACGGATATCTTATGGCGATAGATATGATTTTGTCCGAATAATAAAAAAGGATTACGGGAAAGGACATAGAATAACTAGAATAGAGAGAATTTTTCACAGCTTTAGGATCAGAGGTTAATATGGATATCAGACAGATGCAGGAACATTGGGAAAGAGAACATTTCAGCCCATATGCAGCATTCAGCGATTCCTCGATGGGACGAGATATACGAGAACCTGAATGCGATATCAGAACAATATATCAGCGTGATAAGGACCGGATTCTTCATTGCAAATCATTCAGAAGATTAAAGCATAAGACGCAGGTCTTTCTGTCTCCGGAAGGAGATCATTACAGAACAAGACTTACACATACTCTTGAGGTTGCCCAGATAGGAAGGACAATCGCAAGGGCTTTGCGCCTTAATGAAGACCTGACAGAGGCAATCGCTTTGGGACATGATCTCGGACATACCCCGTTCGGGCATGCAGGCGAGCGCGTCCTTAACGAGATATGCCCATTTGGTTTCAGGCATTATGAACAGAGCATCCGTGTTGTGGAATTTCTCGAAAAGGATGGTAAGGGGCTTAACCTTACCAGGGAAGTACGCGATGGAATAGTTAATCATCGGACGAGCGGGCACCCGTCCACCATGGAGGGTAAGATAATCCGCGTATCAGACAAGATAGCGTATATTAATCATGATATAGATGATGCAATCAGGGGAGGAATATTGTCGGAGGATGATCTTCCGGGAGAATTAACGGCGATACTTGGCAATTCCACCAAGGAAAGGCTCAATACATTAATTCATGATGTTATTAATGAAAGCATGGATAAGCCGGATATTCTCATGTCGGATGATGTGGGATATGCAATGACAAGCCTTAGACAGTTTATGTTTGACAGCGTATATACCAATCCGATGGCTAAGAGTGAAGAGGTTAAAGCACGTAAAATGCTCAAAGAAATGTATTGGTATTTCTGCGAGCACTTTGATGAAATTCCTGCAGCTTTCCGCACAATAGAAGAACAGCATAATGAATCAAAGGAGCGTGTGGTATGTGATTACATAGCAGGAATGAGTGATCAGTTTGCAATTAATATATTTAAGAAAATATTCATTCCTGTTTCATGGAAGAAATAGATGACAGAGGTAATTAAGAATTGTATCTTTCGGATGATTTAATAGAAGAAATCAGATCTCGTAATGATATTGTTGATGTAATTTCGTCATATGTCAAATTACAGAAAAAAGGCAGTTCGTATTTTGGACTTTGTCCTTTCCATAATGAAAAGTCACCTTCTTTCTCTGTGTCAGCCGGTAAGCAGATGTTCTATTGCTTTGGCTGCGGTGAAGGAGGCAATGTGTTTTCTTTCCTTATGAAATATGATAGTCTTACATTCCCTGAAGCAGCTAAGGTGCTGGCCGACAGGGCAGGAATAGATGTTCCTGATATTGAGATAAGTGACGAGAAGCGTCATGAGGCAGATCTTAAGAATAATATATATGAAATTAATGCCAAGGCAGCAAGGTATTTTCATTACCTCCTCGGTACAAAGGATGGAGATGCGGCCAAAGCATATTTTGCAAAGAGAGAACTTGAGGATAAGACGGTAACATCCTTTGGACTTGGTTTTTCATCAATGCGCAAAGATGCATTGTACCAGTATCTCAAGAAAGAAGGCTGTAGTGACGATATTCTTAAGGAAACAGGTCTTTTTGTATATGATGAGCGTGGCGTTCATGACAGGTTTCGCAACCGTGTGATGTTTCCGATATTGAATATCAATAATAAAGTGATTGGCTTCGGGGGACGTGTTATGGGCGATGGACAACCCAAATACCTGAATTCGCCAGAAACCGGTGTTTTTGACAAAGGCCGTAATCTGTATGGTCTTAATATTGCCAAGAACTCCCGCAAAAATAATATAATAATCTGTGAAGGGTATATGGATGTGATTTCCATGCACCAGGCGGGATTTACGCAGGCGGTGGCATCACTCGGAACTGCACTTACAACAGGTCAGGCGATGTTGATCAAACGTTATGTCAAGGATGTTCTGATCTGTTATGACAGTGATGGACCGGGTGTTAAGGCAGCTTTGCGTGCCATAGGAATTTTCAGGGATGCAGGCCTTAGAACCAGAGTTATTAATATGCAGCCGCATAAAGATGCGGATGAATTTATTAAAGCCAAAGGGCGTGAGGCATTTCAGGAGAGAATTGATAACGCGGAAAACAGTTTCCTTTTTGAAGTCAGGATGATGGAAAGAGACTATGACATCAACGACCCGGACGGTAAGACAGCATTTATGGGTGCTATAGCAAGAAGACTTACCGACTTTGAAGAAGAAATAGAGAGAAATAATTATCTTGAAGCAGTTGCAGCCAGATATTTTGTAAGTCCGGACAGTCTCAGAAAATTAGTAGCCAGGTCGGCAGCCGCCACAACGGCAGGAAGAGAACGCAAGCCGGTTAATGTAACGGATCGCGCCAAAGTCAAGGATGATGGTGTACATAAATCCCAGAGGATGATTCTTACATGGATATGTGATAATCCGGATATATATAAGGCAGTGAGAGATTATATTACACCCGAGGATTTTACTGAGCCGTTATATAAAGAGCTTGCAGGTATGATGTTTGCACAGCTTGAAGAAGGCAGATTCAATCCGGCGGCGATACTTAACCGTTTTGAGGATGATGAGAGACAGCGTGATGCAGCGATGATTCTTAATACAAACATCCTTGACGATTCAGCACTTGAATCAGACAGGGAGAAAGCACTTAATGAAGCTGTTATCAACATAAGGCGTAACAGCCTGGAGATGAGAAGCAGGTCGGCAGCCGACCTTAATGAGCTGCAGAAGATAATAGCAGAACAGGCGGGACTTAAGAACCTGCATATTTCACTTAAATAGAGGACAAACTAAAATTAACTATGGAAGGATGGACATGTTGATGGATGAAAACATGGAAAAATTCAGTGAGAAGCTGAAGGATTTGCTGGCACTTGCCAAGAAAAAGAAAAATGTTCTTGAATATCAGGAAATTACGGATATGTTCAGTGATATGGATCTTGACGCAGATAAGATGGACAAGATATTCGAATTCCTTGAGGCTAATAATATCGACACACTCAGAACAACCGATGAAGATGACGAAGCACCGGATGATGATGTAATACTTGATAACGAAGACGATATAGATGTTGAAAATATAGATTTGTCCGTGCCGGATGGCGTAAGCATTGAGGATCCTGTAAGAATGTATCTTAAAGAAATAGGTAAAGTACCGCTTCTTTCAGCTGATGAAGAAATTGAACTTGCCAAGAGAATGGAACTCGGAGATGTTAATGCCAAACAGCGTCTTGCAGAGGCCAATTTACGACTTGTTGTAAGTATTGCCAAGAGATATGTGGGAAGAGGAATGCTTTTCCTCGATCTTATCCAGGAAGGTAACCTTGGACTTATAAAGGCAGTTGAGAAATTTGATTACCGTAAGGGATATAAGTTTTCAACATACGCGACATGGTGGATAAGACAGGCTATAACAAGGGCAATAGCAGATCAGGCAAGAACCATAAGAATACCCGTTCATATGGTTGAGACGATCAATAAACTTATCAGGGTTTCGCGCCAGTTGCTTCAGGAGCTTGGACGTGAACCGACTCCGCAGGAGATTGCGGCGCAGATGGATATGCCTGTAGACAGAGTCCGTGAAATACTTAAGATTTCACAGGAACCGGTATCGCTTGAGACACCAATCGGCGAGGAGGAAGACAGCCATCTCGGAGACTTTATACAGGATGATAATGTCCCTGTACCGGCAGAGGCAGCTGCGTTTACATTACTCAAGGAACAGCTTGATGAAGTATTGTCAACACTCACTGACCGTGAGCAGAAAGTACTTAAATTAAGATTCGGACTTGATGACGGAAGAGCCAGAACACTTGAGGAAGTCGGCAAGGAATTTAATGTAACAAGAGAACGTATCAGACAGATAGAGGCCAAAGCGTTAAGAAAATTAAGACACCCGAGCAGAAGCCGTAAGTTAAAGGATTATCTTGACTAATGAATTTATCAAAGAGACTTAAAACAGTTGCCGATTGCGTAACGCCCGGAAATGTCGTGGCTGATGTTGGTACAGACCACGGATACATACCGATATATCTTGCAGCACATGGGATTTCACCCCATGTTATTGCAATGGATGTCAATGAAGGACCGCTTTCGACAGCCGGAAGAAATATTTCACTTAATAATGTTGATAATCTGGTAAGTACAAGATTATCGGACGGACTTAAAGAACTTGGCCCCAACGAGGCAGACACGGTTATTATTTCAGGAATGGGCGGACTTCTTACGGTGCGTATCCTTAAGGATGATATGGATAAAGTCCGCAGTCTTAAGGAACTGATTCTCTCACCTCATTCAGACTGGGATGTTGTAAGACATTTTCTTCATGATGAAGGGATGATGATTGCCGATGAGCATATGGTAATTGATGACGGAAAGTATTATGTTGTGATGAAGGCAGTATACAGACCGGAAATCAGCCGGAATCCCGGTGAATGTGAGTACAGGTATGGTGGTATGCTTCTTGCTTCGCGCGATCCTGTTCTCAAGCAATATCTTGAGAATGAGCTTTCCAAGAAAATAACAATTCTTAAAGGACTTGACAGTCAGAAATCAAGAATTGAAGAATTGAAATCAGATATTGATATCATTAAGGAGGGACTTCATTTATATGAATGCTGAGAATGTAGCAGAACTTCTTATGAAACTCAGTCCGGTAAAATACGCATGTGACTGGGATAATGTGGGAATGCATGTCGGTCATAAAGATAACGAAATCAATACAATACTTGTAACGCTTGATATAGATGACGCAGCGATTGACAGGGCCATAGAGATAAATGCCGACATGATAGTATCACACCATCCGCTTATTTTTCATGGAATAAAGCAGATTAATGATGATAATATAACCGGAAGGCGGATAATGCGGCTTATCGAAAACAGAATAAATGCATATTGCATGCATACTAATTATGACTGTGTCGGAGGAATGGCACATGCGGCAGCATCAAGACTTTCAATGTCTGAAGATGATGTCCTTGAGGAAACATGTGACGGCGAAGGAATAGGCAGAACCGGCAGACCGGAGCATAGTATGACAGCAGCAGAGTTATGCGGACTGGTAAAAGAAAAATTCGGACTTTCTCATGTTATATTATACGGAGACGAATTGAAGATGATTGATAGAATTTCAATCTGCCCGGGATCAGGCAAAGAATATACTGAAACGGCATTGAAACAGGGCGCACAGGTACTGATTACCGGTGATATGTCATATCACGTTGCGGCGGATGCGGTGGCAGAAGGTTTGTGCATTATTGATGCAGGGCATTATGGCATTGAACATATCTTTATAGATGAGATAATGGAATATCTTAAGGAAAATACAGATAATATAGAAATAGCGGGGATGTCGTATGACAATCCGCAGCATTTTATCTAAAGGGGGCAATAAGATGGAAGATAGAATTTTATTAAAAGAACTGGCAGATAAGGCACAGCCGGAATTTAATGACAAAATCGTGCTTGCCAGAGTGAATGGCAAGCTGTGTGAGTTGTGGAAGAAAGTATATCCGGATTCTAAGATAGAATATATTACAACAGCGCAGAGCGATGGACTGCTTACTTACAAGAGAAGCGCAACCTTAATTATGCTCAAAGCAATATATGATGTATACGGACATACTGATATCGAGAGAGTTAAGGTTGAATTTTCCCTCAGCAAGGGATATTATTGTACTGTAAAAGGAAATGTATCGGTCAATGATGAATTCATATGCAGGGTTAAGGCCCGCATGAGAGAAATCGTCGATGGCGATATGCCGATAATAAAGCATACAATTCCGAAAGATGAAGCAGTAAGGCATTTTGGCAATCATGGAATGTATGACAAGGAAAAGCTTTTCAGGTACAGAAAGAGTTCAACGGTTAACGTATACAGGCTTGATGGATTTGAAGATTACTATTATGGATATATGGTGCCGTCGAGCGGATACATACAGCATTATGAGTTATTCCTTTATGATAAAGGCTTTGTAATTCAGTTTCCGACAGTGGAGAATACGAAAGACATTCCGGAGTTTGCGCCGCAGAATAAGCTTTTTAAGGTGCTTGATGAATCTACTGAATGGTGCAGGATGCTTGGTGTTGAGACGGTGGGAGACTTAAATGAGACGATAGTTTCCGGAAACATCAAGGAACTTATACTCGTACAGGAAGCCCTTCAGGAAAAGAAACTTGCGGACATTGCACAGAGAATATCGGATGACCCTTCCAAGAAATTTATTATGATAGCAGGACCGTCATCTTCCGGTAAGACGACTACGTCTTACCGTCTTGCAATACAGCTGCGGGCACACGGCATGAGACCGCACCAGATATCGCTTGATAATTATTTCGTAAACAGAGAATTTACTCCTAAAGATGAGAATGGCGATTATAATTTTGAGTGCCTTGAAGCACTTGATATAGAGCAGTTTAACAAAGATATGACAGCACTTTTAAATGGCGAAAGAGTTGAACTGCCATCATTCAATTTCAAACTTGGCAAGCGTGAATATAACGGCGATTATAAGGAACTCGGACCTAGTGATGTTCTCGTCATAGAGGGTATACACGGACTGAACGACCGTTTGTCATATTCACTTCCAAAGGAAAGCAAATTTAAGATTTACCTGAGTGCACTCACCCAGTTAAATATAGATGAGCATAACAGAATTCCTACAACGGACGGCAGACTCATAAGAAGAATTGTAAGAGATGCCCAGACGAGAGGAACATCGGCAAAGAAGACCATAGCAATGTGGCCTTCAGTAAGAAAAGGAGAGGAAGAAAATATATTTCCTTTTCAGGAAGAAGCGGATGTTATGTTCAATTCCGCACTCATATATGAGCTTGCTTTGTTAAAGCAATATGCGGAACCACTTCTTTTCGGTATCGGAAGGGATGAACCGGAATATCCGGAAGCCAACAGGCTTATTAAGTTTCTTGACTATTTTCTCGGCATACCGAATGACTTCATTCCGATTAATTCCATCGCAAGGGAATTTATCGGGGGAAGCTGTTTTAATGTGTAAATAAACCTAATATAAATCAGTGGGCCGGATGGTCGCGGCTGCAATTATGCAGGTGAGGAAAGTCCGGGCTTCATAGGGCAGGATGCCGGATAACGTCCGGTGGAGGTGACTCCAAGGCCAGTGCAACAGAAATATACCGCCGGTTATACCAACCGGTAAGGGTGGAAGGGCAGCTTAAGAGACTACCGCTTCTGCGGTAACGCAGAAGGCACATGTAAACCCCATCCGAAGCAAGACCAAACAGAAGCGATGACGTGGCCCGCCAGCTTCAGGTAGGTTGCTTGAGCCTGCCGGTAACGGCAGGACTAGATAGATGACCATTCAAGACATAACCTGGCTTACAGGTCCACTGGTTTATAAGGTTTATATATATTTTTTGATAATAATTTAATAGAATACATATCGCAGGAGGAAACGATTATGGAAATGGCAAAAATCAAAGAAATTGTTGCTGCAATGACACTTGAGGAAAAGGCCGGAATGTGTTCAGGTGAAGATTTCTGGCATACCAAAGCCGTGGAACGCCTTGGAATACCGAAAATAATGGTATCAGATGGCCCTCATGGTTTGCGTAAACAGGATGAGAACGGTGACAACCCCGGAGTGAATGACAGCATCAAGGCAGTTTGTTTCCCGGCAGGATGCGGAGCGGCAACTTCGTTTAACAGGGATTTGATTTACGAAATGGGCAAGTCGCTCGGAAAAGAATGTCAGTCAGAGAATGTATCGGTATTGCTCGGGCCTGCGGTAAATATTAAGCGTTCGCCTCTTTGCGGACGTAATTTCGAATATTATTCCGAAGATCCGTATCTCGCGTCTGAGATTGCGGCATCCCATATTAACGGTGTCCAGAGCATGGGCGTTGGTACAAGCATTAAACATTTTATGGCAAATAATCAGGAAACGAGAAGAATGTCGGTAAGTGCTTCCATTGACGAAAGAGCATTGCATGAGATTTATCTTGCTGTATTTGAGAATGCAATTAAGAAATCCAAACCGTGGACGGTTATGAGTTCTTATAATAAAGTAAATGGCAGATATGTCGGAGAAAATTATGAACTTATGACGGATTTTCTTCGCAAAGAAAGCGGATTTGACGGTTTTGTCATGAGCGACTGGGGCGCAGTCGGTAACAGGGTTGCAGGTCTTAAGGCCGGACTGGATCTGGAAATGCCGGGGTCACAGGGTGTCAGGGATGCGCTTATAGTTGAGGCTGTTAAGAATGGCTCAATGGAAGAATCGACTCTTAATACCGCATGTGAGAGAATCCTTAATATAGTATATAAGGCTGTAGAGAATCATGATTCTTCGATCAAGGTCAGCTGGGATGATGAGCATGATAAATCAAGAATGATAGCCGAGGAGACAATAGTTCTTCTCAAGAATCAGGATGATATTCTTCCGCTTTCAATGGATAAGAAAATAGCATTTATCGGTAAATACGCTGTAAAACCACGCTTCCAGGGCGGAGGCAGTTCACATATCGATTGTATTAAGGTTACATCGGCAATGGATGAAGTTATGTCACAGAATATCGACTGCGTAACATATGCACAGGGATTCGATGATGCGGAAGATGTAATAGATGACAAACTTGAAGCACAGGCAGTTAAATTAGCAAAGGAATCGGACATTGCTGTCATTTTTGCGGGTCTTCCGGATGCGTTTGAATCTGAGGGATTTGACAGAAAACATATGCATATGCCGCAGAGCCAGAATCATCTTATAAGTGAAATAGCCAAAGTGCAGCCGAATGTTGTGGTTGTGCTTCATAACGGTTCACCTGTTGAGATGCCTTGGATTGATGATGTTAAGGGAGTCCTTGAGTCATATCTTGGCGGTGAGGCTGTCGGAGGTGCACAGTGCGACATACTTTTTGGCAAAGTAAATCCAAGTGCAAAACTTGCAGAGACATTTCCGTATAAGTTAGAGGACAACCCTTCATTCCTTACAGGATTTGGTGATGGTGATGCAGTATCGTACAGTGAAGGTCTTTTTGTGGGATACCGTTATTACGATAAGAAAAAAATGCCTGTACAGTTTCCGTTTGGATATGGTTTATCGTATACTACATTCAAATATTCAAACCTTGTATTATCAGGCACAACGATGAATGACGACAGCAGGATAGAGGTTTCGGTTGATGTTACCAATACAGGTAAAACAGCCGGTAAGGAAATTGTTCAGATTTATGTTGCCGATATGGAACCTACAGTTACAAGACCGGAAAAAGAACTTAAGAATTTTACAAAAGTATTTCTTGAACCGGGCCAGACAAAGACTGTCACAATGGAACTTGATATGAGGGCATTTGCCTATTATGAACCGCGAATTAAGAGCTGGTTTGCTCATGGCGGTAAATACAGGATAATGGCAGCGAAGTCATCAGCCGAAATAGAACTTGTTTCGGAAATAGAGTATATACAGGATAAGAAGCTTCCGGTTCATTATACGGTCGATACGACTATGGGTGACATTTTTAAGGATGATAATGCAAGAGCAGTGGTTTCACATCTTTATCAGGCATATTTTGAAGGTGAACTGGGTCCGCAGAGTGACGGTGCCATTGAAGCAATTTCCAATGAGATGAATGACTCGATGCTTGAGAACCTGCCGATTCATGCTGTGACATCTTTCGCAAAAGCACCTATAACACAGGCAGAAATTGAAGAAGCTGTGGATAAACTGAATAATTTATAAACAATTTATGAAATATGAGGAGACTGCCATGATTGAAATTGATAATCTTACCAAGATCTATAAGCTGAGTAAGAAACAGATGCAGAAAGAAAAGACAAAAGAAACAGTGAAGATTGCGGTTGAAAATGTGTCACTTAAGGCTGTGAATGGGGAAATTTACGGCCTTCTGGGCCCGAATGGAGCCGGAAAGACCACAACATTGCGCTGTCTGGCGACACTTCTTAATCCTACGGAAGGACGTATAAGTGTCGATGGATTTGACACAGTGAAAGATCCCGGTGAGGTACGTAAGAGAATAGGTTTTCTTACAAATGAAATCAAGCTGGATGCCCAGTTTACCGTAAGATATATGTTTGATTTCTTCGGTAAACTGCATAATGTATCTGAAAACGAACTGGATGCAAGACGCAGTGAACTTTTCTCATATTTCGGAATTGAAGGTTTCGCTGACAAGAAAATAGAAGAGCTGTCGACAGGTATGAAGCAGAAGGCAGCGATTGCCGTAAGCCTTGTACATAATCCGCCGATTGTAATATTTGATGAACCGACGTCAGGCCTTGATATTGTAACTGCAAGGCTGGTTACGGATTATCTGAAGAAACTTCGTGATGAAGGAAAACTCATTATCATATCGACTCATATTATGAGTGAGGCAGAGAAACTTTGTGACAGGATCGGTGTCATAATTGACGGCCATAAGGTATGTGATGCAGCACTTCCTGAGATATATGCCATGTATAATACTGATAATCTTGAAGATGCATTTTTTGAGATGTATAAGGCTAATCACAAGGAGGTATTGTAATGAACGGATTCAGGACAATTATGGGCAAGGAGTTTGCCCGTGTATTTAAGGATAAGAAACTCATTTTTTCAATGTTTATACTTCCAGTGATAATTATGGCCGGCATTTTTCTGTTAATGTTCGGATTGATATCCAATATGAAAGCTGATATTGATAAACACATATCGGAGGTATATGTGCAGGATGCACCGCAGGATTTTGCGGATACTGTTAAACAGGCCGGTGATATTAATGTTACATTTATCGGTAAAGATGCTGACATAAATGCAATTAAAGATAAAATACTCAGCGCAGATGCGGATCTACTGGTCGTATTCCCGGATAATTTTACCGATGATGTGCAGAATTATGAAAATGCAGCAGTACCGCAGATCAAGACTTTTTATAATCCGAGTGAAGATTACTCTTCTGAGGCAAGGACAAGATTTGTTGGTACTTACATTGAAAGCTACAGACAGGCGCTTCTTGCGGAAAGATATGGAAGCATAGACAAGACGCTTGCCTTTACCGTGGATTCGGATAATCCGGAATCGGAAATTGTGGACAGCAATAAAGCTACAGGTAAAATGCTGGGTACTTTTGTGCCTTATTTCATAACCATGATGATATTTGCCGGAGCGATGAGTTTTGGCGTAGACTCAATTGCCGGCGAGAAAGAGAGAGGAACACTTGCCAGTCTTCTTCTTACACCGGTAAAGCGTGTACATATTGTTATGGGTAAACTTGTGGCACTGGGTGTACTTTCCGTAATGTCGGCAGTTGTATATCTTGTCGGAATGCTGGTTGCATTGCCTATAGGAATGAAACAGTTAGGAACATCCGATGTCTTAAGCGGATTATCCATTTCATTCACGGGAACGCAGGTTGTGGAATTTATAATTATAATAATTGGAATTGTTCTTATGTATGTATCAATAATCGGGATAGTTTCTGTGCTTTCCAAAAACATCAAAGAAGCGCAGACATATATTATGCCGGTATATATGATAGTTATTGTAGTTGGAATGATTACAATGTACACATCCGATACAGACAGCATGACAAGCTATCTTATACCTGTGTTTAACTCATCAGCGGCATTTCGCGGAATACTCACAGGAGAAATAACAACGGCAGAGTTTGCTGTGGCTGCGATAGTTACATATGCATTTGCCGGAATACTTATTGCTCTTACCGCCAAGGCATTTAAGAGCGAAAAATTAATGTTTAACGCATAAGGATTTTGTATATACCATGAAGAATAAAGCAGATATATCTGACGGAAGTTTTAATGAAGATTTTTCAAAAATCGAGGAAAATTACATAGAATGTTATGAGAAAAACCAGGGCAGACCATTAAAAGTGGTGCTTGGATTATACAAAGGAAGCTATCACAAATTCGGTCTTGCCGCAATATTTTTTGTACTTAAGCACAGTTGTGTATGGGTGCTTCCGATCGTTACGGCCAATGTAATAAATATTGCATCGGGACAGCAGAACGGAACGGTAAAAACCATATTGATAAACATTCTCGTAATTATGGCATTGATAGCAATCAATTATCCGATGAATTACCTGTTTACCAAATGCAGAAGCCAGGCTACCAGGTCTGCTGAGGCCGGATTACGAGGCGCGCTGGTACGAAAATTACAACAGCTTTCGATATCATATCATACACAGATACAGTCCGGAAGACTTCAGTCCAAAGTAATGAGAGATGTTGAGGCGATAGAAACATTATCGCAGCAGCTTTTTGTGAATATGATGACCATTGCATTGAATGTTATTGTTGCAGTCACCGTAACCGGAACCAAAAGCGCACTTGTGCTTGTGTTTTTTATACTATGTGCGCCTGCGGCTGCACTTACAATGGTTACATTCAGAAAGCGAATAAGGACAAGCAATGCCGACTTCAGACGTGAGATGGAGGAAACATCTGCCAAGGTAATGGAGATGGTTGAGATGATTCCAGTCACCAGAGCTCATGCACTGGAAAATGAAGAAATCGGACGTATGGAGGGACAGCTTCTGCATGTTGCCAAAAGCGGGTACAAGCTGGATATCATACAGGCTAATTTTGGCGCTGTGGGATGGTGCGTTTTTCAGGCATTTCAGGTACTGTGCCTCGGATTTACAGGTTATCTGGCATATCGCGGGACGATTAAGGTCGGTGACATAACCCTTTATCAGACATATTTCGGTAATATAATAGGCCAGATAACGCAGTTTCTTAATCTGCTTCCGATTATTTCAAAAGGTTTCGAGTCCGTTACTTCTGTTGGAGAAGTGCTTATGACCAACGACATAGAGGATAATTCCTCAAAACCGAAGCTTAAGGATATAGCAGGTGAATTTGATTTTAAAAATGTGAAATTTGCATACAAGGACGACGGTAAAATAGTCCTCAACGGATTTAATCTCCATGTAAATCCGGGAGAGACAGTAGCATTTGTCGGCGAATCAGGTGCAGGCAAGACCACTATACTGAACCTGATTATCGGATTCATGCAGCCGGATTCCGGAGAGATAGACATAGACGGACATAATCTTAATGATATTAATTTAAGAAGTTACCGTAAACATATTGCGGTTGTTCCGCAAAACAGCATTCTTTTCTCGGGAACCATAAAGGAAAATATAACCTACGGAATAAAGAATGTTGATGAAAATAAACTCAGAGAGGTTATAAAGGCTGCGAACCTGACTGAATTTATTGACGGTCTTCCAAAGGGCGTTGATAGTGAAGTTGGCGAACACGGAGGCGGTTTAAGCGGAGGGCAGAGACAGCGTATCTCTATTGCAAGAGCGCTTATGCGTGATCCTAAGGTAATAGTTCTGGATGAGGCAACGTCTGCACTTGACAGTATTTCCGAACGGGAGATACAGAAAGCACTTGATAATCTCAAGTCAGAACGGACGACATTCATAGTTGCACACAGATTGTCAACTATACGTAACGCAGATAAGATTGCCGTTATTTCCGAAGGAAAAGTAACGGAATACGGTACATATAATGAACTGATGGAAGCAAAAGGTGAATTTTACGAACTTAGAAAGCTTCAGGTTGAATAAGCGAGGAAAATATAATGGTAAATGTTGTTTTTGATATGGATGGCGTATTGTTTGATACGCAGAGGATATACTATAAGACGTGGTTTGTTGTAGCTGACAGACTGGGACTGTCCGATATTACGGAACCGGCAGATAAGTGCATCGGGACTAACCGCAAATACCAGTATAGTGTATTATATGATTTTTATGGGCCGGAATTTCCATGTGAAGAATTCTATGCCCTTAAGGATAAGCTATTTGCCGAATATGTTGAACAGAACGGTGTTCCTCTTAAGAAAGGAACCATCGAGCTGCTTGAGTATCTTAAAAACAGCGGCAAAAAAGTGGCAATAGCATCCTCATCAAGACGCCATATAGTAGAAAATCATCTGAAGCAGCATGATATGGTGAAATATTTTGACGTTATTGTAGGCGGTGATATGATTGAAAAAAGCAAGCCGGCTCCGGATATATATCTTAAAGCGTGTGAACTGCTTGGGGTTGCGCCCCGTGAGTGTTATGCTGTTGAGGATTCATATAATGGGCTGATATCGGCATCTGATGCCGGCCTCAAACCGGTTATGGTTCCGGATATGCTTCCGTACAATGACGAAATTGCCCCGAAAGTATATCTTAAATTTGATTCACTCCTTGATTTCAGGGATTATCTTAAGAAAGAGCAGGGATTATGAAAGAAAAACTTATAAAAAATCTTATGGAGAAACTATGGGAACGATATGAATACGCATCCATTCTGGCAAGCGATGTCAGAGGCAAGCGTTATTCGGTTTCAAAGCGTGGTGTTGCATGTGCGATGTCAGGCCTTTTAAGCGGATGCGGATACGTTATTAAGGTTCACAACGGTCATGCATTTGCTGAATACTCGTTCGGTGAACTGACAGAGAATAATATAGAAGAGATAATTACCGAAGTAGACAGGGTATATGAGATGGAGGAACTTCTAAACAGAGAGGGAATAGAACTTGTTCCATATGATGTTCCCGAAGAAATACCGGTAAAGAGTTTCAGTGAAAACGAGATGTATGGTAACCCTGACGAATGTGATGACAATGTCATTGTTGATAAGCTGCGTGAAGTAAGGAAACACGCGCTTGCGATGGATGACAGGATTCTTGACTGCCAGGCAGGAGCACAATATCAGATATATACGAAGTATTTTCTTTCAAAGTCAAAGGAACTTAAGGAGAAAGTCCTCTGGATGACAGGAAATTATTTTATAATGGCAAAGAACGGAGAGGCTGTAAGGTCTTATTATAAAGCATACAGTAACCGTGACGGAATAGGTGTTCTGGACAAAATGGAAGACGGGCTGGCCGGTGCTGTTAAAGGAGCTATAGAACTTCTTGATACAAAGACGATAAAACCGGGCGAATATGACTGCATATGCACACCGGAGGTTACCGGAATGATAGCGCATGAAGCTTTCGGACACGGCGTGGAGATGGATATGTTCTATAAAGACAGGGCACTTGCCGTGAATTATATAGGTAAACAGGTTGCTTCAGAACTTGTGACCATGCATGATGGAGCAAAAGCAGCAATTGAAGTAGCAAGTTATGATTTTGATGATGAGGGTACGATTGGTCAGGACACGGTTGTAATAGATCACGGTATCCTTAAAAAAGGCATATGTGATGCCCAGTCAGCAATGGCTCTGAAAACGGCACCGACTGGAAACGGAAGGCGCGAAAGTTATGAACGTAAGGCTTATACGAGAATGACAAACACTTTTTTTGAAGGTGGAAAAGACAGTCTCGATGATATGATAGCATCGATAAAGTATGGATTTTTGTTGGAAAATGCCACATGTGGGATGGAAGACCCTAAGAATTGGGGAATACAGTGCATGGTTAATATGGCAAGGGAGATAGTGGATGGAAGGCTTACGGGTGTCATATATTCACCTATTGTTCTGAGTGGTTATGTTCCGGATCTGCTTAAGTCAATAACCATGATGTCGCCGGTAACAGAACTTTGCGGAAGCGGTTTCTGTGGCAAAGGATATAAAGAATGGGTTAAGGTGTCGGACGGAGGCCCTTATATCAAAGCAAGAATCAAACTCGGATAGGAGGATAATTATGACAGACAGAATAATTAAGATTCTCCAATCGGAGAAGATAGATAAATATTGTATTTATGAAGAACGTCGTGAGAGTGCAGAACTTTTTCTGGTAAAGAAAAAAGCAGATCTGATGCGCGGCAAGGATACGAGAGATGTAAAGCTTACGCTGTACCGCGAGTTTAATAAGGAAGGAAAGCACTGCCTTGGTTCGGTTGATGTGTTTCTGTACAGCGAAATGGATGATGTGACTATGCAGTCTCTGATACGAAAGGCATATAAATCAACACTTTACGCGGATAATCCGTATTATGAACTTCCATCAGGCAACGGAGCATGTGAAGATTATCCTGATGAGATAAGAAGTCTTAACATAACGGCGGTAAAAATGGCGAAAGCACTTTATTCGGCAGATATTGATGAAAATGCGTGGATTAACTCGGCTGAAATATTTGCACTCAGAAATACAGTCCATATTACCAACAGTAATGGCGTTGATGTAAAATATGTCAAAGAGAGCGTTAAGGGAGAGTTTGTCGTTCAAAGCAGATTGAATGGCAATGATGTTGAACTTATCAGGCAGTTTGAATATGACAGCCCGGATGAACAGGCACTGAGGCGTAAATGCGAGGATGCGATACAGTCTGTAAAAGACAGGGCAATAGCTGTGAAGGCACCGGAGGACTTAAGCGCATATCCGCTGATCCTTTGTGATGATACGGTGGGTGAATTCCTTACTTTTTACACAGAGAGATGTAACGCTTCTTATATTTATCCGGGATATTCCGATTACGAATGCGAAAAAGATGTATGTCCTGATGCAGCCGGTGACAAGATCAGCATAGATATTATGGCCGATGTTCCGTACAGCTGTGAAGGTGTTGAGAAGAATGATCATACTCTTATCGAAAACGGAATTATAAAGACGCTTCACGGTAATCATGCGTACTCATCATATCTTGGCATTGAATCCATCGGTGAATATAATCGTATCAGATGTAATAATCGTGGCACGGATGAAGAAGTATTAAAAGAACCCTATATCATGGTGAAAAGCTTCTCTGATTTTCAGATGGATGCAATGGACGGAAGTTTCGGCGGAGAGTTCAGACTGGCATATTTGTGTGAGAACGGCAGGATAACCCCGGTTACCGGACAAAGTGTGAGCAAAAATATGTTCGAAGCCCATAAAAATATGATTTTTTCTGCGGCCATGTACAACGAAGCATCATATTCCGGACCGGCTATGGTAAGGATAAAGTAATAAAAATAATGGTTGACATTGTTAAATTCCCGTGATATATTATCGTTGTCAAGTGTACTAGTTAGCATAGTACAGTTGATGCTTTTAAATATAGGAATTGGGAGTAGACGGATGTATCAGATAGATGTAATGTCGAGAATACCGGTATATGAACAGATTGTTGAACAGACGGAAAAGTTTATCCTTGCAGGCATTTTGCGTGCAGGTGATAAGATTCCGTCTGTTCGCAGTATGTCCGTCGAATTGTCTGTAAATCCGAATACAATTCAGAAAGCAGTCGCAGAACTCGACAGAAGAGGACTGATATTCTCTGTTCCGGGTAAAGGTTCTTTTGTATCGGAAAAAGCCAAGGATGCGTTGACTATGGCCAAGCGGAGCAGCCTCGGAAAGATACGTGATGAACTTCGTGAGATGAAGATGGCCGGGATAAGCCGGTCTGAAATAATAGATGTAGTTGAAGAAGTGTATAGGGAGGAGGCCGTTTATAATGATTAATATAGAAGGTATTACCAAGACATTTGATGGGTACAATGCTGTTGATGGTGTAACATGCAGCATACAGGACGGATGTATATATGGAATGGTTGGCTCCAACGGTTCCGGAAAATCCACTTTTTTAAGACTTATTGCCGGAATATATAAGCCGGATAAAGGAAATGTGTATATCGACGGTATTCCGGTATATGAACATCCTGAGGTCAAGAATAAGCTTGCATTCGTGCCGGATGATTTATATTTTGTTAATAATTCATCAATGAAGAGAATGGCCGGATTTTATAATTGTGTATACAGTAATTTTGATATGGACAGGTTCTGTTCATTAAGTGAGATGTTCAAGCTCGATATTAATAAGTCCGTGAGTACTTTTTCAAAAGGAATGAAAAGGCAGGCTGCAATAATACTGGCAGTAAGTTCGCATCCGCAGTATCTTTTACTGGATGAGACATTTGACGGCCTGGATCCGGTTATGAGAAATCTTGTTAAGAATATGGTTTGCCAGGATGTCGAAGATAATAATATGACTGTTATAATGACATCACATTCACTCAGGGAACTTGAAGATACCTGTGACCAGCTTGCGCTGCTTCATAAAGGTGGTCTTGTACTTGAGAGCGACATACTTGATCTTAAAACATCACTTTTTAAGATTCAGATTGCGTTTGTGGAAAAATATGACAGAAGTATGTTTGATGGGTTTGATATATTGCATTTTTCTAAACATGGTTCGGTTTCTAATATTATAATGAGAGGTGACAAGGAAGCGGTTGCAGAACATCTAAAGGCTATGAAACCGGCAATTCTTGATATCCTGCCTCTTACACTTGAGGAAGTTTTTACATATGAGATGGAGACACTCGGATATGTATTTAATCCCGAAATATTTGAGAAGGAGGACCGTGCATAATGAATTTCAGACCGGCAATGGGCCTTTTTAAAGAATCATTCAGACAGCTTAAGATAGTCGGAATACTTGGGTGTATAATATATGCTTTGATTGGCATAATGGTTCCGATTGGGGCAAATATAAGTGTGCGCAGTGTAACCAATAATTATTCTGTTGCAGCCACGCAGGCGGTATATGTTTTTGATGTAAAATACATGATGATCGTATCAGCGGCTATTGCAGTTATTATAGTACCGATAATGATGCTGGTGGCCTTTAATTTCCTTAATAAGAGAAACAGCTGTGATTTCTATCATGCTATACCTGTTAAGCGTCTTCCTGCATTTGTCGGAATAATAATGGCAGTAGTGCTGTGGACCATTATAATGATTTTTGTTGAGACATTTACAATAAGCGTCATGTGCGGCAGCCTTCCAAGGGTCAAGGTGGAATGCAGAAGCCTGATGATTACTGCGGTGAAGACTTTTGCGTTGGCATTCTTTTTTATCGGAGTGTTATCGGCAGGTATTTCATTGTCGGGTACATTGTTCAGTAATATTGTAGTGTCCGGTGTTATAATGCTGGCTCCGCGTTTTATGATAATTGCAGTTATCGATATAGTTGGTTCGGTGGCAGAATGCTATCCGGTCAGTGACATTATGTCAAAATTTCTTGATAGCGGCAATGTTCTTACACAGATAATGCGGAAAATGACCGGTAACGGGGCGGATATCGGGAGTTTTGATGCGGTCATCCCTACCGTTGTTGAGGGAATGGTGTATTTTATTCTGGGAGCATTCGTCTATGTGCACCGTAAGAGCGAAACAGCTCAGAAACCAAGCCTTACATACGGAGTACAGTCGGCGTTGAGAATGGTTTCGGCATATCTTTGCAGCCTTGTCGGAGTCGGCTTTCTTATGTCTTATTTTACCAATTACGGCTCAATGGCACATTTGTTTTACGCAGCGGTAATGTTTGTGTTGGCTATTCTTGTATATATAATGTATGAATTGCTTACATCACACAAATGGAGTATGGTTGGAAGAAGCCTGAAACAACTTCCAATCCTTATAATACTGGTAGCGGTTACTTTCGCCGCTATGAAAATAGTTGTATATGGAATTAACAGTTACAGGATAGTACCTGAGCGTACACAATACATTGAAATTGAAGATGTGGCAACGTATCAGCTTGATAATTACGATATAAACTGGGACAAGCTTGACAGAAAGATATATGATGCCGACTGCATAAGCGCAATTGCGGATGAATATAATGATGGTACAGAAGATTATTATGATATGTTGACAAGATGCGTTGTGACAGTACATCAGGATGGACACAGGTATAAACGTAATGTAAATCTTAAACCGGAGACATTATCAAAAGTCGCTTACAGTATAACAAAGCGCAATGATTCATTAAGCGGAAATTATCTCAGGAAATATACAAATAATTCATATGTCGACATGGATTTCATAAGCCTTGATAACAGTCAGGTTCATGCAATTTATGATTGTATCAAAGAAGAGATAGAGCAGAATAATAATCTTTTGGATGTGATTATGACAGATTATTCAAGTACAATAGGGACATTGTATATAGCTTATATCTATCAGCCGGATATACTCTCACAGGAATATCAGCAGCAACGGCTGCCTATTTCATATAAGACACCTAAAACACTTGAATTACTTATGAATTATGCTAAATCAACGGTCTCATATGAAGAATTTCTTGATATAGTTCATGACAAAAAATTTGAGTCGGCAACTATGAGTGTGGGTGCGCTGACGGCTGACAAAGCTTTTATTTCACAGTATTGGTTTGATTATAATACTGACTTGTATTATAATTTGCTGCAAATCATCGGTAAATACGGAAAAAAAGGTTGCGTAACAGATGATAATGCTGTTATTATAAGTGCACATGCATATTATAACGGTTCGGATTCAGATGATAAGAATGCGGCGTTATATGGCATATATTCGCTTTCTGATGAAGGAATGGAACTTTTTATGAAGGCATGTGAAGAAATTAACAAGAGTAATACGTATGTGGATTAAGACGGAGGTGCGGGGTGTCAGCTTTTACGGAGAAAGCAATAGTTGATGCGTTTGTCAGTTTGCTTAATGAGCATCCGCTGGATAAGATAACAGTTAAGAATATTATTGATAAATGTGGTGTCAATCGTTCAACATTTTATTATTATTTTGAGGACATATATGATCTTATCAATAAGATTTTTGAATATGAGACAGGTAAAATAGTAAATAAGCATTCTGAATATGAATCATGGGCGGACGGAATTAAAGAAGCCATGTCTTTTGCTATAGATAATAAGAAAGCAATTTATCATGTATATAAATCAGTCAGCCGTGAGCGCCTCAACAAATATCTGAATGAGGTATGTGACAGTATTTTTATGGAGGTGGTGTCGTCACAGGCAGAAGGCTCCAATGCCGGTCCTGAAGATATAAGGCTTGTTACTGATATATATAAGTATACGCTTATAGGCCTGGTATTCAAATGGCTTGAAGAAGGTATGATAACGGAGCCGGGTGAGATCATTGATAAACTCGCTTATCTCTTTGATGGCAATATACATGAAATGCTTGTGCGCGCAGGAGAATATGATAAACGACAGAATTAAATATCTGTCTATAATTCCAACAAATAATATGCAGTGTCGGAAAATCCGACATTGCTTTTTTTTTGCGTGTTTTTTTTGTGAACATTTACGTATAAAATAACCAAGGATTTAGATGAAATAAGGAGATGAGAACATGATTAAATTCGGTAAATGGGTAGTTAAGCACAGGGTTCTGATTATTATCATTGCAGTGCTTTTGCTCATACCGTCCGTAATAGGGATGGTAAAAACACGTATTAATTATGATATGCTCACATATCTGCCGGAGGATATGGATACCGTAAAGGGCCAGAATATTCTTCTCGATGATTTTGGCAAGGGAGCATTTTCATTAATTGTCGTGGAAGGGATGGATGAGAAAGACATCGCAGACCTTACAAAGAAGCTTGAGGATGTAAATCATGTAGATACTGTTATGTGGTACAGCTCACTGGCAGATATATCCATACCTATGGAAATGCTTCCGGAGAAATACTACAATGCATTTAATAACGGTGATACTACAATGATGGCGGTGTTCTTCGATACATCGACATCAAGTGATGACACGATTCAGGCAATTAAAGATGTCAGAAGTGTATGCGGTAAGGATTGCTTCGTAACGGGTATGTCAGCTCTGGTAACGGATCTGAAGGATTTGTGTGAGAAAGAAGAGGCAATATATGTAGGAATCGCGGTTGCCTGCTGTCTTGTTGTAATGATGATTCTTCTTGATTCATTCGTTGCACCGATTCTGTTCCTTGTAAGTATAGGAATGGCAATCCTTTATAACCTTGGCAGCAACATATTCCTTGGTGAAATATCGTATATAACAAAAGCTCTGGCTGCGGTGTTACAGTTGGCAGTTACAATGGATTATTCGATATTCCTCTGGCACAGTTACAACGAACAAAAGGAACGTTATGACGGAGATAAGGAACGTGCCATGGCGCATGCCGTAAAAGCAACGTTCACATCCGTAATCGGCAGCTCGATCACAACGGTGGCAGGATTCCTTGCAATGTGTTTCATGAGTTTTACACTCGGTGTTGACCTGGGTATAGTAATGGCAAAGGGTGTTATATTCGGCGTAATCGGATGTGTAACGATACTTCCTTCGTTATTGCTTATATTTGATAAAGTTCTTGAGAAAACAAAACATCGTTCTATTATCCCTAAAATGGATAAATTTGCTTCGGGAATTGTAAAGATTCCGGCAGTATTCATTGTTCTTTTTGTAATAATAATTGTACCGGCAATTTACTGTTACAACAAGACGGAAGTATACTACGACATGGCATCCACATTGCCGGATGATATAGATTATGTAATCGCTACATCCAAACTCGATGAGAAGTTCGATATGAGTAATGTACATATGGTACTCGCGGACACCAATATGGAGGCTAAAGATGCCAATGCCATGATGAAAGAGATGGAAAGTGTTGACGGCGTCAACTTTGCAATGGGATTTAACAGCCTTGTCGGAACAGCCATTCCGGAGGAAATTATCCCTGATGATCTAAAGAGTATTTTAAAAGGTGATAAATATCAGCTTATCCTTGTAAGTTCGGCTTATAAGACGGCAACGGACGAGGTTAATGAACAGATTGATGAGCTGAATGATATTATTAAGAAATACGACGAAAACGGTATGCTTATAGGTGAGGCTCCTTGTACCAAGGATCTTATCACGGTTACAGACCATGACTTCCAGGTGGTAAACATTATATCAATAGCAGCCATTTTCATAATCATACTCATAGTATTAAAGAGTATATCACTTCCTGTAATACTCGTTGCGGTAATACAGTTTGCAATATTTATTAACCTTGGTATTCCGTATATCACCGGAACAACACTTCCGTTTATCGCTCCGATATGTATAAGCACGATACAGCTTGGTTCTACTGTCGATTATGCGATACTTATGACAACAAGATATAAGAGGGAACGTTCACGCGGGGCCGACAGAAAAGCATCTGTCACGACTGCACTCGCCACATCGATTCCATCAATTCTTGTAAGTGCACTCGGATTCTTTGCAGCAACTTTTGGTGTAGCGGTTTATTCGGAAATAGATATTATTTCTTCACTTTGTGTATTGATGGCAAGGGGCGCACTTATCAGTATGGCATCGGTAATTCTTATTTTACCTTCATTCCTGCTGGTATTTGATGGCCTGATAACACATACAAGTATTGGATTTAATGTCAGAAAGAAAAAAGCATAAGAAAGGAAGGCGTATATTATGAGAAAAAATATAGGAAAAGCAATCGGATTAACAATGTCCGCACTTATGATTTTCGGATGCGGAATGGCTGTTTCGGCCGGAAGCAATGGCAGTACAGATGTAAAGAGCGTTACACAGAAGGAAGAGAGCTCTACAGATAAAGTAAAATCAGATATAGCAAGTATTATAAATGATGCTGATGTCGACAAGGAGGAAACCGTTTATGTTATCGCCAATGCAGACGGAAGCGTGAAGAAAGTTATCGTAAGCGAACTCCTTAAGAATCCGGACGGACTTGATAAGCTCACAGACGCTACAGGACTTACAGATATAGTAAATGTAAAGAGCGATGCAGGATATACCATGAGTGATTCAAGCTATGTATGGGATGCAGGCGGTGAAAATATTTATTACAGAGGTACAACAACCAATGAAGTTCCTGTGACATTCAAGATTTCTTTCAAACTTGACGGACAGAGTGTATCGGCGGATGAAATAGCCGGCAAGAGCGGAGCTCTTGAGATGACATTCGATTACATCAATAACTGTAAAAAAACAGTTGAGATAGATGGTAAGAACGAGGAAATGTATGTTCCGTTTCTTATGATAAGCGGAATGATTCTTGACAATGACCATTTCAAGAATATAACAGTTGATAACGGTAAAGTCATAGATGACGGTGATAAGACAGTTGTAGCAGGTTTTGCACTTCCGGGTCTCTCGGATAACCTGGCACTTAGTGATGGTACAGATATCGATATCCCATCTTCGGTAACAATTAAAGCCGATGTAACGGATTTTTCACTTGCAACGACACTTACGGTTGCTACCAACGATGTATTCAATAAAGTGAGCATTGATGATGATGACACCGTGGAAGAAATAGAGGACAAACTTGATACCCTCGATTCTTCTATGAAACAGATTGTGGACGGTGCATCAGAACTTCATGGTTATCTTACACAGTTACTTGATAAATCCGGTGAACTCATTGAAGGCGTTGCCGAACTTGATACATATGCTAACCAGATTTCACAGAGCGTGGATAAGCTTTACAAAGATGGTGTCGTATATATAGACGGTAAACTTGCGGAGCTTTCAAGCGGACTTTCAACACTTTCAGGAAACAGCGCACAGTTGAACGCGGGAGCCAAACAGGTATATGATACACTTCTGGGCACTGTTGAGACACAGCTTAAGGCAGCAGGTCTTGATGCACTCGGAATTAAGGTTCCGGCACTTACCGTAGACAATTATGCGGCTGAACTTAATAAACTCGTTAACGCACTCGATGAAACAAGTGTGAGAGCATATGCAACCCAGATTGCAAAGAAAACCGTAACAGATAAAGTGAATGCAAGCGAATCACAGATTACTGCAGCCGTAACCGAAGCAGTTAAGACTGAGGTTACGAACACAGTTAAGACAACAGTTGTTCTTCCAAAGGTGCTTGCTTCACAGAACCTTACAATGGAACAGTATAATGCGCTTCCGGCAGCGGTTAAGAGTCAGATAGACGCAGCGGTTGATGCGCAGATGCAGTCAGAAACAGTCCAGTCAGCAATCACTGCCCAGATGGCAACGGATAAGGTTAAAAAGACCATTTCCGATAATGTAGCAGCCCAGAAGACAAAACTCATAGCAGAAAATATGGCAGGAACTGAGGTACAGACACAGATTAATGCTGCTGTAACCAAGGCAAAAGATGGCGCAGCCCAGATTAAATCAGCCAAGGAATCGCTTGATTCATATGCAACATTTTATCAGGGCGTCCTCGCTTATACGGCAGGAACGGATACGGCAGCAGCCGGAAGTGCACAGCTGTCACAGGGATACACAGAGAATATCACCGCTAATGTAAAAACTCTTTCGGATAAACTCAAAGAGTATGTTGCAGGTATTGATAAACTTAACACAAGTGCTCCTGCATTTAAGGACGCTGTTTCACAGATTACAGACGGAGCAGGGACTCTTGCAGACGGAACATCCAAGTTCTATGATGAAGGAATCAAGGCGATTATAGATAAAATTGATGACATAACACCTGTAATCACAAGACTTAAGGCCACACTTGATATATCCAGGGATTATCAGTCATTCGGCGGCAAGTCAGATGATATGACAGGAAGCACAAAGTTCATATACAGAACTGAGTCAATCGAAAAATAAATAAGCTTATTAGTCTAAATTATGTTCTCTTTCTAAAGTACCGCGGCTTTCGGGCCGCGGTACTTATTTTTGCCGCTGCCTTTTGCCTTTAAATATTGTTACAGCTGACAGGGATGTGTTATACTATAGTTGCGAAAAGGAGGCACTTATGAATATAGGAATTATCGGAGCCGGACATATCGCCGGTAAAATGGCATTGACAATACAGGCGTGCAAAAATGCCAATGCTTATGCAATAGCATCGCGTTCACACGAAAAGGCATGTGAATTTGCGGCAGAATACGGTTTTGTACATGCTTATGGTTCGTATGACGAACTTGTAGGGGATCCCAAGGTCGAACTGGTGTATGTGGCGACACCACATTCATTTCATTATGAACATATCAGGATGTGTCTTGAACACGGCAAGAATGTATTATGTGAGAAGTCTTTTACGCTTGACGCATCACAGGCTTCTGAATTGATTTCCATGGCAGAGAACAGGGGACTTTTTCTTGGCGAGGCAATCTGGACAAGATATCTTCCAATGAGATTTACGCTTGATAATCTTATCAAAAGCAAAATCATAGGAGAAGTTATGTCCGTATCGGCTTCTTTGTCATATCCGATTGCCCATAAGGAAAGAATTATCCGCAAGGATCTTGGCGGAGGTGCGCTTTTAGATATCGGGGTCTATTGTGTCAATTTTGCATCAATGGTATTGGGCAATGACATCCGCGCAATAACGGCATCTGCTGTCTTAAATGCCAACGGCATGGATATGGCCGACGGAATTACGATGCTGTATGAGAATGGAAAAATGGCGGTCCTTCATTGTGATGCCAGAACCGCAGGAAGCCGCGACGGGATAGTATACGGGACAGATGGATATATTGTTTTTCACAATATAAATAACTGTGAAGGCATTGATGTTTATAATACGTCCCACGAAATTATCAGCCATATTGATACGCCTGCACAGATAACCGGATTCGAATATGAGCTTGATGCCGCAATCGAGGCCATACAGAACGGGCGGACCGAGTGCACCCGGATGCCTCATGCCGAAATAATTGCGGTTATGGAAATAATGGACAGAATAAGGGAGAAAACAGGGGTGGAGTATTAGAAACGTAAAGATAACACGGTCTCAGTTTGTTGATGAGAATTATTATATCCGAAGAATAAATTTATGTTTGAGGTAAGGAGACAAGAATGCATAAAAGATACATGTTGACAGGTGTATTTAGTCATGCTATCATAGATTCAAAGCATAAATTTCAATCATTCTGAAACGGCCGTATTTCTTACACGGACCGGATTCTTTAATCAAGTAAATACCTTTTTTACCGGTATTTATTCTACGAAAACTTTGGTTTTCTGAAATCCATGCTTTTAATTCAAAATACAATTTAAGAGCAGGGATGGAATTTATGCCACAGGTTTATTTTCTTTTCCTGCCGGAAGGAGAAGATTAATGAACGCACAGAGAAACTTTAAGGACACGGTTGGCCGCATGCTTTTTGCCAGACCTGAGAATGCATTGCAATTATACAATGCGCTTAACGGAACCGATTATACGGATTCGTCCGTAATTGAATTTAACACGCTTGAGAACGCCATCTACCTGGGGATGAAGAATGACTTATCATTTATTATAGCATACAGGACATCACTGTATGAATTTCAGTCGACAATCACTCCGAATATGCCGCTTAGGAATTTGTTTTACATATCGGACATATTTCAGGGTTATGTGCGGAACCGCACGCTTTACAGCAGCCGCTGCATAAAAATACCGGCGCCGCGTTTCATCGTACTCTATAACGGTATCAGGCCGATGCCGGAACAGGTGGAATACAAGCTGTCCGATGCGTTTGAGGTCCATGAAGAGGATCCGCAGTTAGAACTCAAGGTCACGGTGCTGAACATCAACGAAGGCATGAATGAAGAACTCAGATCAAGATGTCCGGTTCTTAAAGAATACATGGAATACGTGGGCGCGGTGCGCCGCAATATGGAACATATGCCGCTTGATGAAGCGGTCGATGCAGCAATAGAGTATTGCATAAAGAATAACATTTTGAAGGATTTTTTGCTGGAACAGAAAGCGGAGGTCAAGAAGATGAGCATATATGAATTTGACGAAGAGCGTGAGATGGAGATGATACGGCAGGATGAACGGGCCGAAGGAGAGCAGGCGGGGCTGGAACGCGGAAGGGCCGAAGGAGAGCAGGCGGGGCTGGAACGCGGAAGAGAGGAAGGAAGAGCCGAAGGAGAGCAGCTTGGACGCGAACAGGCAGTGCTTTCACTTTGCCGTAAATTTGGATGCAGCCATGAAGAATCGATACAGCGCCTGATGGAAGAATGCAGCCTGACACGTGAAGAAGCAGAAAAACGGGTGGAAGAATACCGGAGCGAGGACTAGAAACAGATGAAGGAATATAACTGTACTTAATCCGCCAAGAGATTTTACAGACTCTTTGCACACGCCGGTGCTTAATCCGCCGAAGGCGGATTTCTAGCATCCGATGCGCGTGCAACCAATGTCATTAAGTTAAGAAAATTTTTGACTTTCACGGCTGCATTTTTCAACTAAAAAATGTAGTCGTGAATTTTTTTGCATCACAAAAAGACAGATTGCTTTCTG
>OCHD01000107.1_pt1 | contig 110891 bp, 113 predicted proteins | sample 1538481 | NCBI WGS metagenome assembly OCHD01 (sample SAMN04571699, study PRJEB22368) | human gut metagenome | biome: human gut; material: stool | host: Homo sapiens | place: Luxembourg | collected 2012-09-07
CGTGGTGTTCGCCACCAGCGTGCGGATGTACAACGCCTGCCTGAAGGTGGCGGCGCAGCACCCCAAGACCCGCATCCTGAACTGCTCGCTGAACGCGCCGCACCCGCTGGTGCGCACTTACTACCCCCGCACCTATGAGGTGACCTATCTGCTGGGCATGCTGGCCGGTATCATGACCAAGACCGGGCACATCGGCTATGTGGCGGCAAACCCCGTGTACGGCGTGCCCGCTGCAATCAACGCCTTTGCGCAGGGGCTGAAGAGCGTGCGCCCGGCGGGACGCATCTGGCTGCGCTGGGCCTGCCAGCCCGATACCGCCCATCCGCTGGATTTTACCGACTGCCCGGAGATCGACATGGTCTACGCCCGGGACAGTCGGGAGCCTGCCGACACCAACCGGGACTACGGCCTGTGCCGCAAACTGCCGGACGGCAGCTTACAGCCGCTGGGTCTGCCGATCTGGCGGTGGGATACCTTTTATGTGCAGATCGTGCGCTCCATTTTTGACGGCAGCTGGGACAACGCAGCCACCACCCGCGCAGTGAACTACTGGTGGGGTCTGCGCAGCGGCGCAGAGGATCTGGAGTATCAGGAAGCGCTGCCCAGCGGTACGCGGCAGCTGCTGGATCTGCTGGAAACGCTGCAGGGCTCGGATAATGTGCACATCTTCCCGGAAAAGCTGTATGATAACGAGGACAACCTGCACTCCCCGGAGAATAGAGTTTACAGCCCCAAAGAGCTGATGGAGATGGATTGGCTGGATGCCTGTGTACACGGCAAGCTGCCCCATTACGATGAATTGGACGTCAAGACTCGTACCGTGCTGGCGATCAACGGACTGGACAACGTAAAGGGTCTGGAGAAATGAGCCGGCCTGACCGGAAACAGAATGGAGCATACGAACGTGAAGATTCTTGCCATCTCAGATGTTCCGTCCAAGGCGCTGTGGGACTATGACACCCGCGCCCGGCTGGAAGGCATCGACCTGATCCTCTCCTGCGGGGATCTGCCCAAAAAGTATCTGGAATATCTCACAAACTTTACCGCTGCACCCATCCTGTATGTGCACGGCAACCACGATGGCAGCTACCAGACTCAGGGGGAACCCGGCGGCTGCATCTGCGTGGACGATCAGGTGTACACATGGAAGGGGCTGCGCATCATGGGGCTGGGGGGCTGTCAGCGCTATAATAAAGAGGATACCTACCAGTACACCGAGAAAGCCATGCGCCGCCGTGTGCACAAGCTGAAGCATCAGGCGCACAAAAGGGGCGGCATCGACCTGCTGCTGACCCACGCCCCGGCCAAGGGACTGAACGATGGGGACGACTGTGCCCACAGGGGCTTTGAGTGCTTCAACGAGATTTTGGACGAGTACCAGCCTAAATGGTTCATCCACGGGCACGTACACCTGAATTACGATGCAAAGCTGCCCCGGGTATGCACCCGCGGCAACACCACCGTTATCAACGCCACCGAGCGCTATGTGTTCGAGATCCCGGACCCGACACCGACCGAGGAGCGTAAGACCCTTTGGCGGATGCTGGGGTTCTGAGCCGCTACCTATGCAAAAAAGACACCGCACAGCTGTGCGGTGTCTTTTTTTGTTGGTGGAGCCGTATTGTGGGAATGGCGGGCGCGGCAGCAGTGCGGTGCTGTCTGCGGCCCTGTAAAAGTTACAGTTCCAGCTTGCCGGAAAACTTATTGATGACGTAGTAGGCTGCGCCTTCCTCGGGCTTGACGTATACCTTGCAGGACTGTACGCCGACCTTGTGGGTGGTGCGGTAGTCTGCCTTGGCACGGTCAATGATGTCGGTGATGTTGTACTGCTCACCGCCCATCTCTACATACAGCTCGGGTGCCAGCGGCGGGCGGCCGCGGCGGGCGGGAGCCTTGGTGGATTTGCGGGTCTTGCCCTCGGCAGCCGGAGCATCGGCTGCGGGAGTAGAAACTTTCTTTTCAGGCATGATGCATAACCTTCCTTCTGTATTTGATCTGGTGCAGCGGGGCTGCACCGGCGGGCTCCAATGATCTATCGTAAGGCAGAAGCAGTGCAAAAAGCACAGACCCGGCTGCCCCATACGAACCGGTACGAAACTATTTGCGTAAAGAAGTTGAACCTATAATTATATAATATGTTTTTGAAATTCATTTGTAAAGCTTTTTTTGCAAAAAACATTGTAAAATCGGTAGGAAACAGCGGAATAAATGGCCGAAGCAGTCTTCCGGTGCTTTTTCCCGGGCAGAGTACGACTTTTCGGCAAAACAAACGGCCATTCTCGGGAAAGCCGGGCGGCCCTACGGGCACAAATACGGCGGGCAAAAACGACCTTCTGCGGGGGCAGAATAAGGTGGAACGGAACTGTCGGCACGCGCAGGGGACGCAGCAGATAAAAAGCAGAAGCTGCCGCACCGTATTTTTGTGCGGCAGCTTCTGCTTTTCGGTTTTGATATGTACCCCCAATACTGGGTGTCCAGTATTGGGGGTACATATCATTTTTGCTTATTTCTCAGTTTGTACTCAGAACAGCATTTCCGGTGCTTTCGATTTGTTTAGCAATCATGCTTTCCAGTTCCTGCGTGATCGTTGCACAATTTGCAACACGGTAATTCCAGAAATAAGAAACACCTTCGCACTCTTCCACGGACAAATCGCTGTTGACCAAAAGCAAGCTTTCTGGTGTCACATTCAGCTTTTCGCACAGAGAAGCATACTTTCCATAATCAATGCTTCGACTGGATGATTTGGCTTCTACCCAGAAAAATTTTCCATTGATGGAGAACACGACATCCAGCTCATGCGTGCTCCCTACGGATGCCGTTTCTGAAAGGACCACATTGGAGCAAACCGAAACTTCTGCGCCCTGCTCCTCCCGATAGTGGTTCAGAATCTGCTGAACCTGATGCTCTACAAAAAGCTCCAGCCACTTTCCGCTCAAAAAATGCCGGACGGTTTCATTTTGCGCAAGTTCATAGACGATATTCTGCGGATAGATCACAATGGCCGCAAAAAGTCCCATTTTGTCCCACGTCTGAGCGATCTCTGAAAGTGTGGCAAAGGATTTTTTGGACGTACTCTTTGGAATACGGAACGAAAAAGAGCCGTCGCTCTGCATATGTGTTCGGATAAACTGCAAGAAATCCACCACCACCGGGTCGCAAAGAGCCTCGCCTGTTTTCCATGCCATCCGCTGAACAGCAATCGGTGGGAGTTTTTCCGGCACGACCTGCTGAACGATTTTATACCCACAGCGTTCCAGATGCTCTAATGCGGTCAAAGGCTTCTGGATTTTTGCTTTGACTTCGGGCTTTTCTGCGCCGGGTGTATTCTCGGTCAGATAGTTGAACTTCCATCCGTATTCCCAAGCAGGCGAACGGGTCAGCACTCCGAGCGCATGAAATCCGCTGTCATGCTCCTCCATCGGAAAAGTAATCTTGTTCTTATGAATATTGATTTGGAGCGTTTTGTTTTTTAGTGCTTTCTGATAAGCGTCAAGAAAAAATTCCTTTCCCTTATACGCCAGCTCACTGGAATTGTTTGCAGAAAGACCAGCATTTTTTGCCAAAGAGAGGAGCAGACAGGTCGCTTTGGGCAGCTCAAGGATGTGTTCCATCTGCGCACCGTCCGGAATATTTGCATTATCGGACTGCGACGATTCGTCTGCCGGAATCTCCTTTGCTGGTGCAGAAACCTCGGGTGTCTTTTTTGAAGCAGTCTCAGATTTTCCAGATTTGGGCAAGGGCTTTGGCTCCGTGTAAACTTCCGCAATGAATGATTCATAGGAATCGATGCACGGAAGTTTTCCAGCCGCTGCAAGTCCTACATAGATTGCAGCCGCCCGCGAGGAATCGCCATAATACTTTTTAGAATCCGCTGCGGCAGCAATATCGGAAAAGGCATTATATCTGCTCAGCTGCGCAGCCTTTTCCGGGAACTGCTTCAACGCACGGCAGTAGAGCCACTCAAAAAATGAATCCGGGTGCGGCTCTATCGGATACTCACTTCCTTCCAAAGAGTAGCGCAGCAACTTTCCATTGGTTCGCAGCCGAGTGTCCTTATGGACTTTGGATGGCGCACAGGTCAGAAGGTCAGCGAATGGCCCACCATGTTCAAATACCTTGGCAGCTTCAAAAACCGTGCTGATGGGCACATCCTGCGCAACAGAATCCAGACGCAGCAGAAGCCGCAGAGAAGAAACAGCCTCACCCTCCGGCTGAACGGATGCAGAGCTGACTTCCAGAATTGAAACATCCGGTTCTGTTGTATGGACGGCATCATGGACGGCACGGATATTCTGCCGCTTGCTACCTTTTATCCATGTGAATGTCACCGGCTGTTCTTTGCAATAGGGGTAGCCGGATATGGGAAAACAAATGGTTCGTGTAGCCATGAACACCTCCAACTTTTTAGGACAAACAGGTTTATGTAAATCAAGTATAGCACAATCCCGAATGTGCTGCATAGCACTATTTTCTGCTTTCGGGAATCCATCTGTGCAAAAAGTGCCGATACCACAGGCATCGGCACTCAGATTAAAAAAGCATTTTGCAAAAATGCGCAGCCTGCATCGCACGATGCAGAACGATAGGGGATTGGGCACAGCCCAACAAGCGTTTTGAATTTGGATTTTGAAAAATCCGATTCAAAAATCGCAAGTTGGTACCAAGTTGCACTGCTTGCGACGTAGATGTTTCCGTCAACTGCTGCGTCAGAAATTTTCAGATCACTTCAGCTTTGCGAGGATATCGTCTGCGCTCACGCCGCTTGCCAGCAGCTTTTTCAGAACATCCTCTGCTTCGGCTTTCTTTGCGGATTCCGCTGCTTTGGTTTCAGCCTTGATCTTTTTAGCTTCAATTCTGGCGATTTCCTTGTCGATAGATTTCAGCTCTGCCTTCTTGGTTTTCAGGTCGGCTTTCAGCGTATCGATATTCGCAGTGATGGATGCGATTTCAGCGGCAGCGGCTTCCTTTGCAGACTGCTTTTCAGCAATCTGTGCAGCAAAGTCAACGGTTGCTTTTACGGTCTTGGTCTTGTTCTTGCTTCCTTTGGGACGGGGCATAGTAGACACCTCCAATGTTTTTTGATGGTTTCAGTATAACACGCGTTTTTTGTGTTCGCAAGAGGTGCATTTTGTAGAATAAAAATATATCTATGAGTGAAGCAATAAATCGATTTTGGAATATGCACCGGCGTGGGTTGCCAACTTGTTGGGATGTATCTCCCGCTGGTCGTAGAACTGTTCAAAGTGTTTGGCAACGGCATCGTTTACAGTCGTGATGAAGTTCACCTCACTATGATGTTACAGAAATCCGTGCAGCTATGCATACGCATCTGCGTATGATGCAAAAGTATTTTATGATACAGAGAATGTGCAGCCGCGTAATGGCAAAGAATATATTTAATAAAAAGTATCCTCCATAGTGATAATGGAGGATACCAATCTTTCGACATCGTTGTTTGAATTCTTCTCTTATTTTATCATGGCTATTCTGGGAATCAATAGAAATCCTTACAAATGTATCTCATATGACCTTAGAAAAAACCTCGCAGAAGCTGAAAGTTTTTTGCACATTGCCCAGTTCTGCATGAAAAATCCAGCTAAAAACGAAGGTGGACAAAATAAGTGGTCAAATGGGGGTCCAAGTCGCAGGAGGAAACAGAAATGGCACGACGGGGAGAAAATATACGCAAACGCAAAGATGGTCGGTGGGAAGGCCGCTATATCAAAGCACGCACACCGGAGGGGAAAATCCAGTGGGGCTACGTCTATGGCACAGTCTACGCAGAGGTCAAACGGGTGCTGATTCAGAAAAAAGCGGAGGCAGGGTTCTACAACCTGAAAAGAACCGACCTGACATTTGAAGCATTGGCTGAGGTATGGCTGCGCTCCCAGCGGAACAGCATAAAAGAATCCACCTATGCGCATTACTCGTACACGCTGCACAAATATCTTCTTCCGGTTTTGAGTAAAGTGCCAGTCACATCCCTTGAGGAAAGCTTTCTGGAACAGGCTATGCAGCAGATCATTGCGCCGATAGATGCCGCACACAAGCCGCTGGGGAACTCCTCTGCCCGGGAATGCCTCTCGATGCTGCGGCGCATCTGCAAATATGCCGCGCACTTGCGCCTGATCCGTCCGATGGAGCTGGAAGTAGCGCTGCCAAAAGCCATCGACAAAATTTCTGTACCCCTCTCCCCGGCGGAGCAGCAGCGGCTTTATCAGTATGTACAGGAGAACCCAACGCCCCGCAAAATCGGCTTATTATTAGGGGTGGAATTGGGGCTGCGTATTGGAGAGATCTGCGGCTTACAGTGGGGCGATTTCGACCTGAAACTCGGAACGCTGAAAATCAACCGGACGGTCTGCCGAATTTCCTGTGAAAATGGGCATACAAAGGTGGTCATCCAAACGCCTAAAACCCGCACCTCCCGCCGGGAAATTCCAATCCCAAAGCAGCTGCTTATTATGCTGAAAAAGCTGCGCGGATGTGTCAGCAATGCTGCATGGTTTCTGTCCGGCAACGAGTCCAAGCCCACCGAGCCCCGCTGCTACCGAAAAAGCATCAAATCATATCTGAAACAGGCAACTGTCCGGCAGGTACGTCCGCACGCGCTGCGCCATACCTTTGCAACGACCTGTCTGCAGGCGGGGTGCGATGTAAAGACCCTCAGCGAATTGTTAGGACACGCTAATGCCAACATCACCTTGCAGCGCTATGTGCACTCTGACCTGACCCGAAAGCGCCGGGAGATGAATCGAATTTTCTCCCATCAGGTGTCCATGAGGGGCGGAGATGTGCTAAATATAACGTAATACCGCACGATTTTCGCGTCGTTCCTCCATTATCACTGTGGAGGATACCCCTTTATGCGGGAAGGGGTGAACAAGGTGGCATTGCGTCTGTTTGAGCACAACGAGAAAGCATATCATGCGGCAGTCCGGATGATGGACCAGTATGGCAAGGCTGCCATTGTTCATCCCACTGGCACCGGAAAGAGCTACATTGCGTTCAAGCTGATTGAGGACAACCCAGAGAAGGTCGTAATCTGGCTTTCTCCCAGTGAATATATCTTCAAGACCCAGCTGGAGAGCCTGAAAAGGAACGACCCGGATTTTCCGTTGGCAAACGTTCACTTTTATACCTATGCCAAACTGATGTGCTGCACGCAGGCACAGCTGGACGAAATAGCAGCGCAGAAGCCTGCCTATATTATACTCGATGAATTCCACCGTGCCGGTGCGGAATGTTGGGGCGAAAGCACGGTGGCTTTATTAAAGTTATGCCCGGATGCAAAATTACTTGGGCTGACGGCAACAAACATCCGATATCTGGATAATAACCGCGATATGGCCGAAGAACTTTTTGATAGCCGTGTTGCGAGCAACATGACCCTTGGCGAAGCAGTCGTCAGGGGGATTTTGCCTGCCCCGAAATATGTGACCACGGTCTACCAGTACCAGAAAGCACTTGCGAAGTATCAGGCGCGGGTGGATAACCTGCGAGCACCGGGCATTCAGGATGTGAACCAGAAATATCTGGACGCGCTGCGCCGCGCTTTGGAACAAGCGGATGGTCTGGATAGGGTCTTTGCACATCATATCACGAATAAGACTGGCAAGTACATTGTGTTCTGCGCCAACAAGGAGCACATGGACGAGATGGTGTCCCATGTGCCGGAGTGGTTCGCCGGGGTCAACCCGGATGTGGTGGTGTATCAGGCTTACTCGGATGACCCGAACACCGACAAGGCTTTTGCGGACTTCAAAACGGACACAAGCAACCGGCTGAAGCTGCTGTTCTGCATCGATATGCTCAACGAGGGTGTCCATGTGGAGGGGATTTCCGGCGTGATCCTGTTCCGACCAACGATTTCGCCCATCATCTACAAGCAGCAGATCGGACGTGCCCTGACCGCCGGGGACACCGCAGCCCCGCTGATTCTGGATGTGGTCAACAATTTCGAAGGTTTGACCAGTATTTCCGGTCTGCAAAGCGAGATGCAGGAAGCAGTCCATCGCCTGTATGCCAACGGCGAGGGCGATAAGATCGTCACCGAGCGGTTCGAGGTCATCGAACAGGTGCACGATTGCCGGGTACTGTTCGAGCAGCTGCAGGCAAGCCTTTCTTCCGGTTGGGAGCACTATTTCTCTGAGGCCAGCATCTACTATGCGGAGCACGGCAATTTGAACGTCCCGAAACTGTATACCACGCCCGGTGGTCTGAGCCTTGGTGTGTGGCTGGTGACCCAGCGCCGTGTGCGCGAGGGACAGATCCAAGGCAATCTGACCGAGCAGCAGATCGCGCGGCTGGACAGCATCGGGATGGTCTGGGGCAACCGGAAGGAAATTGCGTGGCAGCATGGATTTGAGGTCGCAAAGAAATACCATGACACCTACGGAAACCTGATGGTGCCCGGCAAATACACCGACCCGGACGGCTACCCTTTGGGACAGTGGATCATCAAGACCCGGCAGCAGAAGCTGAACGGACGCTTGAAGGAAGAACGCATCGCACAGCTTGATGAGATCGGTATGGTGTGGAACATTTTCGATGCCAAGTGGGAAAAAGCGTATGCGCTGGCTGCGGCCTATTACGAGGAAAATGGCAACCTGAACATCCCGCGTTCCTATGTGACAGCGGCTGGCGAACGGCTGGGGCAATGGGTCGCAAGCCAGCAATGGGCGTACCCGAAAGGAAAACTGACGGACGAACAAGTCGAGCGGCTGAACAGAATCGGGATGTACTGGGGCAACCGCAATGACCGCCAGTGGAACGAAGGGTATCAGGAGGCAAAACGCTACTTTGATGCCCACGGCAATCTGAACGTCCCGGCAGAATATGTGTCACCGAACGGATATAACCTTGGAAATTGGGTCAAACGGCAGCGTTATACCCGCCAGAATCCTGAAAAAAGCTGCGCTGTGCTGACAGAGGAGCGTATTGCAAAGCTGGATGCCATCGGGATGCGGTGGGAGAAAGCGGATTCGAGGCCGCGCCGGTTAGAACTGGCACAAGAATCTAAGAGGAAAAGTGAAAATCTGAATGTTTCGGCTAACCACAAAACGGGGGAAGATATCGGTTTGTGTAGTTAATAGCTCGACCCAAAACAGTTGCTGTAATCTGGGTTGTAAAAAGAAAGTCTAAAGGAGTTATTGGAGAGGATTATGTCAAAGTTTCAGCATGATGTGATGTTGCGGATCGTAAAGATCTTGAATGTTCTGATGATCGAGCTACCGTTTGCGGCCTGCTGGTTCCTGTACTACTCGCACCAGACCTATGCAAATCTGGCATGGGAGGGTCATTTTGCGATTTTAGGCCTGTTTTTTATCCTGTACATTGTACTCGGTAAAATCTACGATGCGTTCTGGATGTCGATGCAGCGGGTCTCAGAGCTTGTGTATGGCCAGATCCTTGGCGCGATGGCAACCGATGGTATTTTGTACATCGTGATCTGCCTGATGTCCGCAAAGTTCTGCAACCTGTTGCCGGGTATTGCGGCAATCGTGGGACAGCTGGTGATGGCCGCGATCTGGGCATCCTGCGCACATAAATGGTACTACAAGACCTTCCCGCCGCAGAAGACCGCGGTGGTCTACGATGTGCGACACGGTATGGAAAAGCTCATCAACGAGTATGGCCTGAGCCAGAAATACGATGTGCAGGTCACCTTGAGCGTGTCGGAGTGCTTGGCAGATTTGAGCATTCTGGATGGCATGGAGACTGTTTTTGTCAGCGGCGTCCACAGCCATGAGCGAAATATTATCCTGAAGCACTGCGTAGGGAAGGGCATCAATATGTTCGTCATTCCCCGCGTTGGCGACGTTATTATGAGTGGCGCTTGGCCGATGCATATGTTCCATCTGCCGATGCTGCGTGTCGGTCGTTACATGGCAAGCCCGGAGTTCTTGTTCATCAAGCGCGCAATGGACATTGTGATCTCACTGCTGGCACTGATCATCTTGAGCCCGCTGCTCCTGATCACAGCCATTGCGGTCAAATCCGATGGTGGCCCCGCCTTCTATAAGCAGGTGCGTCTGACCAAGGACGGCAAGCAGTTTGAGATTTTGAAGTTCCGCTCCATGCGCGTGGATGCAGAAAAGGATGGCGTGGCACGTCTTTCTACCGGCGACAAGGATGACCGTATTACAAAGGTCGGTCACATTATCCGCGCCTGCCGTCTGGACGAGCTGCCTCAGTTGCTGAACATCCTGAAGGGTGATCTGTCTGTTGTTGGCCCCCGCCCGGAGCGCCCGGAGATCGCTGCGCAGTACTGCGAGGAAATGCCGGAGTTTGCGCTGCGGCTTCAGGCAAAGGCTGGTTTGACCGGTTATGCGCAGGTGTATGGCAAGTATAACACCACCCCCTACGATAAGCTGCAGATGGATTTGATGTATATTGCCCATCCCAGCCTGATCGAGGATCTGAAAATTATGCTGGCAACCGTGAAGATCCTGTTTATGCCGGAAAGCACCGAGGGCGTCAGCGAAGGGCAGACCACTGCTATGAGTGGCAAAAAATAACGGCTGGACTGCTTGGCTTTATAGCAATATAGACAAAAAACGAGCGAAAATCCGCGAAATGTGGCATCAGGAATAAACATAGGTTTTTCAATGACATTATCATTCTGCGAGCCTTGTGGGACGATGAAAATATCATCTGAGACTGAAATCGGTCTTGAAGATAAGGGTGTACGGCTCATAAGGACGCTACGGTAAAGAGATGTTTATACCAGAGTCCACCGAAGCGAAAAAAATGAGGAAAACGCTGAAAAGTATTGATACTACGGCATATTTCAATGCTTTGTGGAGTCAGGCATAAACGAAGCGGTTACTGTTGCGAGACGATGAGCCGAAAATGAGGCTCACAGATGATTGTTACGTTAGGTTGTGTTTATGCCAGAGTCCACCGAGATGATATGAACGTAGAAAACACCGAAAAGTGTTGATGCTACAATGATTTTTCGAGAATGTGACATCAGGAATAAACAAAGGTCTTTCCATAACAAAGGGGTTGAAATCACCGATAGAGGCGATGTGTACACATAGCCATAGGCCAATAGCAGTTGTGGTGTACACACCGCAGTCTACATAACACGCGCGTGAAGCGCACAAGTTTATTTGAGGAAGACAGAAAAGAAGAGGTTGTACATATATGAGGATTTTGATTCACACAGATGAATACTATCCCACAGCTCAGGCGTGTTCATATAGAATGCGCACCATGGCCGATGCCTTCATCGACCAAGGCGATGAGGTTGTGGTGATAGCAAGTTCCACGAATAAGGGAAATGGAAAAATTGAGCCACGAAGAGAGAAAATTCTCTATTCTCCGGCAATTCGCATGAAAAAGAAAACAACAGTAATGCGAATGCTTAACAACCTCAGTTTTGGCATCACATCCATTTTTACTGCTATGAAGGCGGGCAAGGTAGATGTGGTTATCACGACTTCGCCACCTCCACTGGTAAGCATTCCCGGATGGATTATCGCAAAGTGTAAGGGTGCAAAACTGGTATATGATGTGCGCGATATCTGGCCGGACGTGGCACTTGAAATGGGCAGCTTTACAGAGGGGAGCATCTATTGCAAAGTGTTCAGAACGATTACTCGCTTCATGTACAAGCATGCGGATTGGGTGACTACCGTTTCCCCTGGCAAAGTTGAAAAAATCAAAGGTCATGTGATTTCAGTTGGCGGTGCTAAGGGTGGAGAGGCTCATGTGGACAAGGTGAAACTTGTCGGCAATGGTTTTGACGAGAGTGTTGAGAACAGTACCATTGATAATGATTTGATTGCTCAATATGAACTCGATAAGAAGTTTACCTGCGTTTATGTTGGTAATATTGGCTTAGCGCAGGGCTTAGGAGCACTGTTGGATATGGCAGAGCAATCAAAGCATAAGGAAGTCCAGTTCTTGCTCTTTGGTAAAGGCGCAGAAAAGGATGTGCTGGAGCAGCAGGCAAAGGAGCGCGGGCTTGATAATGTCCGTTTCTGCGGAGTGCTTCCGCATGAGAAGGTGTTTACGCTTCTGTCATATGCGAAGATGAGTTTTATCCCTTTGAAGAACTCTAATATGAAGGACAGCATTCCAACAAAGGTGTATGAAGCACTCGGAATTGGTTGTCCTGTGTTGCTTGTCGCAGAAGGTGACTCTTGTGACATTGTAAACGAATCGGAGATGGGCAGATGTGTCTCTCCGGATCATACGGAACAGCTTGCGGGAGTTTTCGATGAAATGGTCGAGAACTATTCTAAATACAGTGAGCATCGCACTGAAGCAAGAAAATTGATGCATGAAAAATATTCGCGGCAACAGATTGCGATTGCTTTTGAAAAGCGGTTGCACGAATTGCTGAACTAATGACGGAGGAAAGAATAATGGTTAACGTAATTGGTCTGGGTTACATTGGTTTGCCTACTGCTTTGATGATGGCATCTCACGGCGTAGAGGTTATTGGTACTGACTATAATAAGGAGCTGGTTGCTACCTTGAATGCAGGTAAAACCACTTTCAAGGAAAAGGGACTGGATGAACTGTTCCAGAATGCTTTGAATGCCGGTATCAAGTTTACCACCGAATATCAGGTCACCGATACTTACATCGTGTCTGTTCCTACACCGTATGATAAGTTCAGCAAGAAGGTTGATGCCTGCTACGTTGTTGAGGCTGTTAAAGACGTTATGCGTGTCTGCCCGAAGGGGGCTACCGTGGTTATCGAGTCCACTGTTTCTCCGGGAACCATCGACAAGTATGTTCGCCCGGTGATTGAAGAGAATGGTTTCAAGATTGGTGAGGATATCAATCTCGTCCATGCTCCGGAGCGTATCATCCCCGGCAACATGGTTTACGAGCTGCTGCACAATAACCGCACGATTGGTGCTGATGATAAGGCGATTGGTGAGAAGGTGAAGACTCTGTATTCTTCTTTCTGCCAGGGCGAGATTGTTGTGACAGATATCCGTACTGCAGAGATGACTAAGGTTGTTGAGAATACCTTCCGTGCGGTCAACATCGCCTTTGCAAACGAACTGGCAAAAATCTGCCGTCACGACAATATGGATGTCTATGAGATCATCAAGATTTGCAATATGCATCCTCGCGTAAACATCCTGCAGCCGGGTCCCGGTGTTGGTGGTCACTGCATCAGCGTTGATCCTTGGTTCCTTGTTGGTGACTATCCGTCTCTGGCAAAGGTCATTGACGAGTCCATGAAGACCAATGACGGTATGCCGGACTTCGTGCTGAACCGTATCTATGAGATCATGAAGGAAAAGGGTCTTACGGATGTGAGCCGCGTTGGTCTCTATGGCTTGACCTACAAAGAGAATGTGGATGATATGCGTGAGTCCCCCACGCTGCAGTTGCTGGAGAGCCAGGAACGCCATTTGGCAACCGGTTTGAAGGTTTACGACCCGTTTATTACAAAGGATGTGGTCAAGAATCAGTATCATGATCTAGACACTTTCCTTGCAGATGTTGATATGGTTGTCGTCATGGTTAAGCACACCGAAATCCGCGAGAATGTGGACAAGCTGTCTGGCAAGGTAGTCCTGGATTGCCATAATATCATTGATCTGCCGGGCGTGTATCACATTTAAAATATGATGAGAAGTGCTGTGCAGAAAGGGCAGATCAAATTCTGCACAGCCTTTTCTTTTGGAGACTATATATTATGAAAAAAGTAATGCTCGTTTTCGGTACCAGACCGGAAGCAATCAAAATGTGCCCGCTTGTCAATGAGCTGAAGAAGCGGAAAGAACTGCAGACCGTGGTATGTGTGACAGGACAGCACCGCCAAATGCTTGATATGGTTCTTGAAGCCTTTGATGTCACGCCTGACTACGATCTGTCTATTATGAAGGACAAGCAGACTCTGTTCGATGTAACTACCAATATTTTGAATCGCATCAAGGAAGTTTTGGAAAAAGAAAAACCTGATGTCGTTCTGGTTCACGGCGACACTTCTACGACTTTTGTGACTGCGTTGGCCTGCTTCTATTTGCAGATTCCTGTTGGTCACGTTGAGGCTGGTCTGCGTACTTACAATATTTATAGCCCGTACCCGGAAGAATTCAACCGTCAGGCTGTTTCCATCATCAGCAAGTTTAACTTTGCCCCCACTGAACTTTCTAAACAGAATCTGCTGAAGGAAGGCAAAAATCCGGATAGCATCTATGTTACCGGTAATACGGCAATTGATGCGCTGAAAACCACTGTGCGTGAGAGCTACTCTCACCCTGAGCTGGAATGGGCAAAGGGTAGCCGTCTGATTATGATTACTGCACATCGCCGCGAAAACCTTGGAGAGCCGATGCGTCATATGTTCAAGGCAATTCGCCATGTGATGGATGAGCATCCGGATGTGAAGGCAGTTTATCCAATCCACATGAACCCGGTTGTGCGTGAAATTGCAGATGAGTTCCTTGGTGGCGATGACCGCATCCACATTATCGAACCACTGGATGTTTTGGATTTCCATAACTTCCTGAGCCGTAGTTACCTGATTCTCACTGACTCTGGTGGAATTCAGGAGGAGGCGCCGTCTCTCGGCAAGCCGGTTCTCGTTATGCGTGACACGACGGAACGTCCAGAAGGCATTGCAGCGGGAACCTTGAAACTGGTCGGCACCGAAGAAAAAACCATTTATAACGAATTCAGTCGTCTGCTTTCCGACAAAGAAGAGTATGATGCAATGAGCAAAGCAAGCAACCCGTATGGCGACGGTCATGCGTGTGAGAGAATTGCAGATGTGCTGGTTCGGACTCTGTAAAAACTGAGGAATCAAACCCATGAAAATATGTTTTATTGCACCTGCAAATAATTATCACACCCAAAAATGGTGCCACTGGTTCCGGAATCGTGGGCATCAAATCGATGTGATCTCTTTTACAGAAGGTGAAATAGAGGGCTGCACCGTTCACTACATCAACAGTGGTGCAGGAGTACGCGGAAGTGACGCGCAAAAACTCAAATATCTGTTTCAGGCAAGAAAAGTTCACGAAAACGTAAATGAAATAAAACCGGATGTGATCAATGCACACTATGCAACCAGCTATGGAACAGTTGCCGCATTGGCGAATCTTCCGCCTTATTATTTGTCTGTATGGGGATCGGATATATACGATTTTCCCAAGAAGAGTATCCTTCACCGGATGATGCTTCAGTTCAGCCTGAACAAAGCAGCTTATCTCCTCTCCACAAGTAAGGCAATGGCAAAAGAAGCATCTCAGTATACCCGAAAGCCTTTTGCTATTACACCGTTTGGCGTGGACTGCGAGCTTTTTTCACCGGACAAGACACCGGGGAAAAAGTATGATACCGTCAACACCAAGAACGGTCGAGATTATGTTATCGGTACGGTGAAATCGCTTTCGGATAAATATGGCATTGCAACACTGCTCCGGGCAACTGCACTGCTGAAAAAACAGCACCCGGAAGTGCCGGTGCAGCTCCGAATCGCAGGAAAGGGACCGCAGGAAAACGAATATAAAGCCCTTGCAAAAGAGCTTGGAATCGAGAATATCACAAATTGGCTGGGATTCATTCCGCAGGAACAAGCGGCTCTTGCGTGGGCGTGCATGGATTGTGGTATAATCCCGTCGGAGTCGGAGTCGGAGTCGTTTGGCGTTTCGGCGGTTGAGGCGCAGGCGTGCTGTACGCCTGTTATTATTAGTGATATTCCAGGACTGATGGAAGCAACTGTGCCGGGAAAAACCAGCGTTGTGGTTTCGCGCAAGCACCCGCAGGAGCTGGCACAGGCTATGTATGAAATGTATATGGATGCAGATAGGCGGCATGAGCTTGGACAGGCCGGACGGGAGTTTGTCTGCGAGACGTATGAGTTGAATCAGTGCTTTGAGAAAATCGAAAAGATTTATTTCCATAACGCAAAAAAACAGAAAGGTGCTAAAACACCAGTATGAGTGCGTACATAATTCTTATTGTTTATATATTGTTACTTTGGTGTGTAACAAAAAAAGGAACAGTATTATATACTGTTGGAAATGTAAAAAGCGAAGGATCGAATTTCTTTGTGGCGATGTCATTTTTGGCTGTTTTTCTGTTGTCTGCCTTGCGAAATAAAACGGTTGGAGTAGATACTGTCAGTTATATAAAATATTATGAGGCGGTTCAGGAACTGAGTTGGGGAGGCCTCATTAAAGGTGAATGGAATCATCATTTCTTCACCACAGAAAAGGGTTTTATGATCCTTGAAAAAATTTGTGGTGATTTAATGGTACCTACGCAACTCTTCATAGCGTTGTGCGCTGGTATTTTTGTATACGGTATCTACAAATTAGTAAGCACTTATATAGAAAGTAACGTGATTGTTTCGGTCTTTTCGTTTTTGGCTGTTGGTTCATATCTTCTCTCAATTAATGTTTTGCGGCAGGGAATTGGTGTTAGTCTTTGCTGCATTGCGTGGGTAGAATTAAAAAAAGGAAATTGGAAAAGATTTGTCATTGGCGTGCTTCTCGCTTGCACATTTCATGTATCTTGTTGTGTCTTTTTTTTGGCGGTTATCTTCGAAAAAATACCAGCGGGAAGAAAGTCTATTATCATCAGTACCATAGTAATGATGGTGGTTGGAGTTGTCGGAGCCGCATTTCTTCCAATTATTCTTCGATGGTTTCCCATTTATGCAGTGCGATATGGTAATGGACGATGGAAAATCAATGAGGCAAACGGTATTGTTATTGTTTGGGTTATTGTGCTTGCAATTATTTTACTCTCTGCGTTCCGATTGGATTGGAGTAAAAAGGAGCATCACATAGATTTTGAAGTCATGCTTTTTTCACTGTGTTATGTCAGCATTAATATTATAGGATTGTCGTTTGATGGCGCACAGCGTTTGTCAATGCTTTTTCAACCATTCCTTATATTATTATTTTCCAAATCCTGTGGGCTTTGGAGTGGAGCAACAAAAAGTATATATACAACGGGAGTAGTTGCAGGAATGATAGTTCTATTTTTGAAAGCAGCTTCAACGGCACAATATGCATATTTGCCTTTCTGGGCATAAAGGAGATGGATAAATATGGTTAGCGTTGTTGTCCCTGTTTATAATGTGTCAAAATATCTGGCTGACTGTATGAGGTCCATTTTGGCACAGAACATCAGCGATATGGAAGTCATTCTGATAGACGATGGCTCTACGGATAACAGTGGCACACTGTGTGACCGGTATGCAGCAGAATACAGCTGTGTGAAGGTCATCCATCAGGAAAACGCTGGGCTGTCGGCGGCACGGAACACCGGAATCGAAGCTGCAAAAGGCGATTTTATCACCTTTGTTGACAGTGACGACATGCTTGCTCCGGGCTTTATCAGCACGGCATTGGAGCTGGCAGAACATTATCAAGCTGATTTTATCGCATTTTCTAATGTGCGCTGTGAAGCAGATGCGCAGTGGGCAGAGGTCCCTTTGCCTGATGATATCGCAAAGGTCAATGTCTATGATGACCCGATACAGCAGATGCAGAAGTTTCTGCTCGGCTCTGAAATCGGTACGACTGCATGGGCAAAAGTCTACCGGCGTGAGCTGTTTGACGATGTCAGCTACCCGGTCGGGAAATACCATGAAGATGTCTTTACGACCTATAAAGTAGTAGATAAGGCATCCCGTATTGTAGCGACTACCCAAGTGGGCTATCTTTATCGGAAAAGCCCAAACAGTATCACGACAAGCGGATTTTCGGAGAAGCGGTTGGACAGCATACAGGGAAAAAAAGAGCAGCTTGCCTTTGTTTTTGCGCATTATCCCAGCCTGCAAAAAGAGGCGGAGACTGGCATTGTCTATGCCTGCAACCAATGCCTGATGCTGATGGCAAAAGCGGGATATAAAAATAAAGCGGTGCTGGACGAATTCCAACAGCTTTACCGGAACTATGGAAAATCGTATCTGAACGCACCGGTGTCAAAGAAGGGAAAGGCACTCACACGTGTGGCCATGCTGGATGTTAAACTGGCATATAGATTGTTTGGAATTGTATTGTGAGGTGTTTTCTATGGGGATTCAGAAGAGAGTCTTGAACTTCCTGCATGACAAAATCAATGCAAAAAATCGAGAGCGGCTGAACAATACAACGCCGACTTTGATTTGTAGCAACTGCGCAGGCGGATTTATTTATCATTGGCTGGGGCTGCAGTTCCGGAGCCCATTCATCAATCTGTTCCTGACGCCGGAGGATTTCGTGAAGGCACTCGAGAATTTTGACGAATTTATCGACACGCCCATTCAGGAAGTGAAGGACAGCGGGAAGGACTACCCGGTCGGCGTTGGTGCTCTTGGGATAAAGGTTTACTTCATGCACTATAAGAGCTTTGCCGAAGCTATTGAGAAATGGAACGAGCGAAAACAGCGTATCGACAAAAACAACATGGGTGTTATGCTCTCCAATTATGCGGGGGGGGACAAGCTGCTGAAGCGGTTCGACGCCTTGCCCTATGCGCATAAGATCGTATTTGTGCCGGAGCCGGTGGAAGGCATAATGAGTGCTGTCTATTTGAAAAACTACGATGCAAGCAGAAAGAATCTATATAGGACGATTTCCATCACAGGAAAACGCTGCATCGATCAATTTGATTATGTCAATTTTATAAATTGTCTAGAAGAGGAAAAACATGAAAAAAGTTGAAATAATATCGATGCAACAGGTTGACAATTACGGATCTGTGTTGCAGGCATACTCGTTGAAAAAGATGATTGAAAGTCTTGGATTTGAAGTCTTTTTTGCTGACATCGAGAAGGGCAAAAATGAAAAACTGAACTTACAGTGTGCAGAAAGGGATGTTGCGAGAAATGCGGCACGTAAAAATCAGAAGCAACATTCTTGCAAAAAACTTGTGGCGCGCATCAGAGGCAAAGTTGTACAAACTCGGATGAAAAAAATCTTTTCTGAGTTCCGAAATTCTACTGAGTTGAACACATCTGATGCGGATACACAATATGATGACTGTGTGATTGGAAGCGATGAGGTTTTTAACTGTTTGCAGAAAGTTGAGTGGGGATTTTCACAGCAGCTTTTTGGCAATGTACAAAATGCCGATAATGTTATAACTTATGCGGCGAGTTGTGGTTTTACAAGGGTAGAAATGCTTTCGGAAGAATTGAAAAAAGCGATTTCTGAAGCACTTGGAAAACTTTCAGCCATCTCGGTTCGGGATACAAATACAGCCCATTTTATTCAGAACCTTTCCTCGAAAGAGTTTGTATACAACTTGGATCCTGTTGCAGTTGGTGATTTTACAGCAGAGATTGCTCAGGCAAAGTTGGAGTATAAACTGCCTGCAAGATATTGTATCATCTACGCATATAGCAACCGAATTAGCTCACCCGAAGAAATACGAGCAATAAGAGATTATTGCGATAAGCGAAATTTAAAGATGATTGCCCCGTTTGGTGAGCAGGAATGGATTCCTTTGAACAAGCCCCTAAAGCCATTTGAACTTTTACGAGCGTTTCAGGAGGCGGAATGCATTATTACAGATACCTTTCATGGGGCTCTTTTTGGTGCAAAATTTGGAAAGCGATTGGCAATTATAATTCGGGAAAGCAACCGAAACAAACTTGGGGATTTGACGAGACGCCTGCAAATCAAAGACCATGTGGTTACAGAAATTTCGGAGTTGGGTGCTGTCCTGGATAAAAATTTAGATAAGGTGAAGATTGACGAAATCTTAAGTTCAGAAAGAAAAAAGTCTTTGGAATATTTAAAAGAAAATCTATGAGTGGCGTTTTGAACAGACGAATCAAGCGAATTTTCACTTTTATATACGCAATACATAAAATGAAATGGCTGTGCATTGGGGTTATGTGTTGATGGACATTTTCAATTAGACCTGACGAAACGAGCCGGATTGTGAGGCAGGTTAAAGGTTTGCATGTGCACTGTCCTTGGTGATCCAGATTTTTTCTCCGTAAGTGTTTAAGATTGCTGGTACCGTTTCCAATATTATACTACTCGTGGAGAGAAAATTTATGCAAAGAAAGAAAGCCAAAAGGCATCAAGGCATTTGATGAAACAACATTGATAATTCGGGAGAAATTGGCTAGTCATGGGGAATAGCAGAAATAGTTATTTGATAAAAAACACAATGATTTTTACATTGGGGAATCTGGGATCAAAGTTGATTTCTTTTTTCCTGATTCCACTATATACAAATGCCCTTACAACAACAGAATACGGTGTAGTTGATTTGATTGCAACAGTTGGAACAGTTGCGGCTCCAGTTCTTACGTTGAACATCTGTGAATCGGTTATGCGGTTTGCGCTTGATAAGGATGCAAACAAGGATAAAATCACACAAATAGGGACAAATCTTCTGTTGATAGGAATGGTTGTTGGGTTGGTGATTTTTCCGATATGTCATTCATTTAACAGAATTTCACAGTATTCGGTATTTGTGTATTTTTATGTGATTTCTTTAGCGGCGAGCCAACTTTATTTATGTGATTTGCGCGGAAAGGAATTGCTTGTCTATTATTCAATTGGAAATGTTCTCCACACTTTCTTTATTGCAGCACTGAATATATTGTTCCTCGTGGTGTTTAAGGGCGGAATTGAGGGATATTTAAACGCATACATTATTGCGAATATCCTTACGGCAACATATGCCTTAATAATGGGAAAAGGATACCGATCATTTTCCTTTTCGGGAGTTGATAAAAAACTGCTGCAACGAATGATCAGATATTCGATTGTTCTAATCCCCAATTCATTTATGTGGTGGATTATGAATTCATCTGATCGTGTTATGGTGTCCAGTATGGTTGGAATTGCTGCTAACGGCATCTATGCGGTTTCATATAAACTTCCAACATTGGTGTCTACGCTCACAACAATTTTTAACCAGGCGTGGAGTTATTCTGCAATTCGGGAAGAAGGAACAGAAGATGAAAATGAGTATAACAACAAAATCTTTAGAACATTAATCGGAATTGTTATGTTAATTGGCATCGGACTGATTACTTTTATGAAACCTTTCCTGAGTATATATGTTGCAAAGGAGTATTATGTCGCTTGGAAATATACACCTTTTCTAACAGTTGGATGTGTGTATTTGACATTGGCCACATTTATGGCAACCAGTTACACAGTTCATAAGGATAGCTTTGGATATCTTTTTTCCGGTATGTTTGGCGCGATATTTAATATCGTAATGAATTTAGCATTGATTCCGTTGATTGGTGTTTATGGGGCGGCAATTGCCACATGTATTAGCTATATGCTTGTATTTGTGTTTAGGCTCTTCCATACACGAAAATATATTCGATATAATATAAAAAATAAAGAATTTATAGTTGGAAGCGCAATTCTGATTCTGTCGGCATGCCTAATGTTTGTAGACAATTTGTTTGGGCTCACGCTCCAATGTGCTTTGATGCTGATTGCGATATATTCGTTTTCGGATGTTTGGTCTCCGATGTTAAAAAAATTGCTGAAATTAAAAGGGAAACAATGATATGATTACGGTGTGTGAAAAAGGAAAATGCACAGGGTGTATGGAATGCATTGATATTTGTCCTAAAGGCGCAATACAGGTCGTTGATTCGATGATAGAATATAATGCAATAATTGATTTGGAAAAATGCATTAATTGCAATGCTTGCCATAAAGCGTGTCAAAATAATCACGAACTAATGCTGGTAAAGCCGATTTGTTGGAATCAAGGATGGGCCGCAGACGAGAACATCCGAGAAGAATCATCGTCTGGAGGACTTGCGACAGCAATAGAGCGCGCTTTTATTAGAAACGGAGGCGTTGTTTGTAGCTGTACTTTCCATTCGGGCCGATTTGAGTTTGACTTTGCTGAAACAGAAGGAGAAGTGGGCAAGTTTCTTGGCTCAAAGTATGTGAAAAGTAACCCGGGGGGAATCTATAAAAAAGTGTTAGAGCGGCTTAAAGATGGGGAAAAGATTCTTTTTGTTGGTTTGCCATGTCAGGTTGCTGCTGCGAAACATTATACTAAAAATCATCATAATTTATATACGATTGATTTGATTTGTCACGGAACGCCTTCTCCTAAAATTCTGGAGAAATTTTTGGATGACTATGATATTAAGCTGGTAGATATTGAAAGGATAAAATTTCGAGTAAAAAATAGTTTTAAGCTAGAACAAAATGGAAAGCAATTTGCTGTTCCGACAGTAACAGATAATTATTTGATGACGTTTTTGAATTCGACATCGTATACAGAAAATTGTTATCAATGTAATTATGCGCAACTTGGTAGAGCAGGAGACATCACACTTGGGGATTCATGGGGAAGTGAACTAGAAAAGAAAATTCAGGATAAAGGTGTTTCCTTGATACTGTGTCAAAGCGAGAAGGGAAAGAAACTTATAGAGCAGTCGGATTTAGTTCTTAAAGATGTTGAATTGAAAAGAGCAATCGAACACAACCACCAGTTACAACATCCATCTCAAAAACCACAGCAACGAGAAGCATTTTTTAGGGAACTGAACAAAGGATGCAAATTTAAAAACGCTGTAAGAAAATGTTATCCGGAAAGGTATTTAAAAGATACTGTAAAGACTCTGTTGCATAAAGCAAAATATGTGCGGGGGGGGGCAAAGCAACTATTAAATAATTACTGGTATGAATATAATTGGATAATTGAAATTACTAAATGGAAATTAGCTTCATATAACTTCGCTACAAATGGCCTCGTTCTTCATAATCTAAAATTTGTACGGCTTAAATATCAAATCTGACAATTTGTTAGGAGTTTATAGCCCGCAAATCTATTCGTTATAAAGAAAGAGGTATGACATGAAAAAAAGAGTGAGCGTTATTATACCGGTATATAATGTAGAAAAATTTATTTTGAAGACCGTGGAATCTGTTATGAATCAGGACTACAAAGATGTGGAAATCATTCTGGTCAATGATGGTTCCCCAGATAACTCAGCCCAAATCATTGATGAACTCGCAAAGAGAGATAGTAGAATAATCTGCATACATAAAGAAAATGGCGGCGTTTCATCCGCAAGAAATGCGGGACTGAAAATTGCAACGGGTGAATATGTGACATTTATTGATGGAGATGATTGGGTTGAGCCAAATTATATTTCATATTTATTAGAACTCGTTGAAAAAAATAATTGTGAAATCGGCATGAACAAAAATAACTATTCAGATTACAGCATGAACTCTAGCGATAAAGAATATGTTGTGGAAGCTGAAAAAGCGATTGAATGGATATATTTGGGCGATATTTTTGTTGCTGTGTGGAATAAAATTTATAAAATGTCATTCCTGAGAGATAACGATATTCTCTTTGATGAAAAGATTTGGTATGGTGAAGGGATGTTGTTTAACATTGACTGCCTTCAATTTGTTGATAGGGTTGCTGTAGGTGAAAAGTGTGTTTATCATCAGGTGAGCAATCCTAATTCGGCAATGAGAAAATTCAATGTTAATAGTAATCTCTGCGGAATCAAGTCGCTGGAAATTCAAAAAGAGCATTGGAAAAAATCCAATCCGGCAATATTGGATGCATGGAACTATCATAGGCGAGCATTCAATTTAACGATTGCATGGGGACTTTTGAATAGCAATATGGAAAAGGAATATCAGGAATTGTATGATTCCTGCGTTCGTAATCTAAGAAAGCAACTTTGGATTAGCTTAAAAGTTCCAATTTCTTTGAAAAAAAAGTTAATATATATTGCATGGGCAATAATTCCAGGAGTTATGTCAATGCGTTGTAAAAATAAAGCCAAGAGAAAAGGAAATTAAATAATGGGAAAATATTTTGGGACCGATGGCTTCCGTGGTGAAGCTGGAATCACTTTGACCGCTGACCATGCCTATAAGGTGGGGCGCTTCCTCGGCTGGTATTACAATATGATCCGGGAGCGCAACAACGACCACGAGCCTGCTCGTATCGTCATTGGCAAGGACACCCGCCGCAGCTCCTATATGTTTGAGTACAGCCTGGTCGCAGGTCTGACCGCCTCCGGCGCAGACGCCTACCTGCTGCACGTCACCACCACCCCGTCCGTGGCCTATATCGCCCGTGTGGATGACTTCGACTGCGGCATCATGATCTCTGCCAGCCATAATCCCTACTACGATAACGGCATCAAGCTGATCGACTGCTATGGCGAGAAGATGCCGGAGGAAATCTTGCTGTTAGTCGAGGATTACATTGACGGAAAGCTTCATGTATTCGATAAGGACTGGCCGGAGCTTCCCTTTGCCCACCGGGAGCATATCGGCTGCACAGTGGACTATGTGTCCGGCCGCAACCGCTACATGGGCTACCTGATCTCTCTGGGCGTCTACTCCTTCAAGGGCGTCAAGGTTGGTCTGGACTGCGCCAACGGTAGTTCCTGGAACATCGCTAAGTCTGTGTTCGATGCTCTGGGCGCAGATACCTATGTCATCAACAACAAGCCGAACGGTACGAATATCAACAACAACGCTGGCTCTACCCACATCGAGGGTCTGCAGAAGTTCGTGGTAGAGAAGGGGCTGGACATCGGTTTTGCCTATGATGGCGATGCTGATCGTTGCCTGTGTGTGGATGAAAAGGGCAATGTCATCACTGGCGACCATATTCTGTACATCTACGGCTGCTACATGAAGGAGCGTGGCAAGCTGCTGACCAATACCGTCGTTACCACGGTCATGTCCAACTTTGGCCTGTATAAGGCCTTTGATGAGAAGGGCATCGGCTACGCCAAGACCGCAGTGGGTGACAAGTACGTCTATGAGTACATGGCCAAGAATGGCTGCCGTATTGGTGGCGAGCAGAGTGGTCATATCATCTTCTCCAAGTACGCCAGCACCGGTGATGGTATCCTGACCAGCCTGAAGATGATGGAGGTCATGCTGGCAAAGAAGGTCCCCATGAGCAAGCTGGCTGAGCCGCTGAAGATCTACCCGCAGGTTCTGGAAAATGTCCGTGTGACCGACAAGAAGGCCGCACAGGCTGATGAGGCTGTGCAGGTGGATGTGAATAAAGTGGCAGAGGCACTGGGCGACACTGGTCGTATTCTCGTGCGTGAGTCCGGCACGGAGCCGGTTGTCCGCGTTATGGTGGAAGCCCCTGACCACGACACCTGCCAGAAATATGTAGATGAAGTTGTGGAGACCATCAAGAGCCGGGGTTACGGAGTTTGAGAGAACTACTGAGCCAGATCCACTACGCCATATCTGCAAACTTGTCGCTCTCGGAAATCATCCTCTTGGCACTGTTGGGTACGATTGCATGGCACAACCGCAAAGAGCATCCCAGCCTCCCGCCGGTATACTGTGTCTTTCTGATCCTCAATATCACGCTGTTGCGCCGTGCGCTGGGGTACAACGAGAGTGTCTGCCTTCATTTGAAGCTGTGGCCGAATGCGGGCGTATGGGCGGGCAACTTGCTAAACCTGATCCTCTATATGCCATATGGAACAACAAGCTGGCAGTGGAAGCGGAAAGGCAAGAAGATAGTCGCTATTGGCTTCGCATTGTCCGTGTTCTGCGAAGCACTACAGTACCTGACCGGACGTGGAATGGCAGATGTCAACGATGTGTTGTTCAACACGCTGGGAACTTTAGCTGGCTTGTGTATTGCAAAACGACTTGCAAAAGAGTAATATAAAATCGGAAATTTTCAGAAATATTGGGCTGTGAGGATTTGCACCTCACAGCTTTGCTGCTCGAAACTTTGCACACCTCTACGCGGTGAGCGGCAGGCAACACAAGTGATTGTGGCTAAGATGCAGAGCCGGTATTGTTTAATTTTGAGAGGGTAGCATCATGACTAATAATTATTATTCGATTCTCTTGATGGTTTCTGCTGGAGGTGGATCGGCAAGTCGGTCATTTTTGATGTCAAAGAACTTTTCAGAAGAATTGATTGATAAATGCATCGAAAATAAGTATATTTTTGAAGTCAGGAAAAATGATCTTGGGGAGCCTGTTTATAAAATTACGGATTTAGGGCGTGCCAAGAGGGATGAACGCTAACCGCTACGATAGCTGCATGGACGATGTTTAGGAGAATTTCTACATGAGAGACCTGTTCTGGAGAGATTGAAATTTATTTTTAACATTTCGGGGGTGGCGGCTGTGGGAGCATGGCTGGCCAGGGGGATAGCTTAGTAGTCCACTATAGCTGTCATCCCCCTCATCTTCATCGTCCTCTGGCTCTATGCCATTCCATTCGATGAATTTTTCCTCGGCATTGTCGAATTTTGACCACACGAGATGTTGCTCACAACGGTCGAAGTAAAGCTGGTATATTATATTGAATCTTGTCGTGTTATTTTTCAGAATACAATAGAAAGGCGAGGAATAAACTTAAAATGGCTGGATATACTGATAATGAACAGAACGTTATTCTAGCAGAAGCATCTAAATTGGATTTTGATGATATTATGGCTTTTGGCCCACATTATTTTGGCTGTGGGTGGATGAAATACAAATACTACAATTTAAATTATGCTGTAGCATTATCTCTTATTGGTAGGCTGTATGGAGACAAAGAATCAAAAAACAGCGATTACCATAAAGGAGTGGTGTATATATCTGATGCATTGGGAATTTCTAAACGACAAGTGAAAATCCTACGGAAAAAGGTAAAACATGGGAACGGGTATTGGTTTAAAATTCCGTACACAACTGCTGCGATTATAAAAAAGATAATCAACAAGTTACGTGAGACGGAGCAGGAGGAATACGTAAGTTCTTTTTTGAAAAAGTGTAACAGCACTGTATATAGAGAGATATTGATCCCAGACCAGTTTGAGGCAATCAAAGCGGCACGCAAAGGTGAAAGACAAAAAGTGCTTGACTTAGCTGATGAATTGAAAGATATTACCATTAAAGTGGGAGATAATTCATGAGTAATGATTTTGATCCAAACAGTCATAAAAATCTAGAGCTGTTTAGGTATTACTTGAACAGAGATTTACAGAAGATAGAAAGTAGCATTCAAGATAACCATGGAGAGTTATTGGGCTACTTTACCGCAAGTCTAGTAGATATATTTATTGTGTCTTTGTTTGGTGATAACCTAAAATGCACAGAGAACATACTTAAGATTATGTATATTGCTGGACTGATTATACTATTTTTCATTATTTCATGTGTAGTCAATAAAATAGCTCGTTTCCGAAGAATTCGAAGAAAGGAATCCGGCAGAGAAGAGTATATTGTTGACGAAGCAAAACAGGAAATGATTGATAGTTTTGATAATATAGCCTGTGACGGTCTTTTGGTTTGCGAGAGTTATATGGGGAAGTATTCTTTAGCAGATAAGCCGTATGTTAGGGATTTTTATTTTTTTGAAGTTATCCATCATCTGACAAAATCCACAGACTTATTTGGGGAAATATACTCACATCGTGATTTGTATGTGTCATCAAAGAAAGCGGAGCTGATTGACACCTACAGAGTAAACAATTATATTGATTTTGCGAGGAAAATCAATGAGTTTCTAAACAAAGAAATGAGCAAATATATGGCCGATACTGAAGTTAAGAAAGATATTGAAAATTTAAACATTGAGATCGCAAAATGGCATTATGTCAATGAATCTGGGCGTGAAATTGATGACGATAAGTTGAACAGAGCCAGGCTGAAGTAAGCATACTAGCCGTGTGGACACGGAACTCTAGAAGTTCACACGGCTATTTTTAGAATTCGTTATATAGTTTGTGACGAAAATAGAAAGGAGGAATATCCCGTGGCTAAGACACAAAGCTCCGTTCGTAAGCTAGTTAAGCCGGAGTACAGTGCGGAGAAGAATCTGACTGACCTGATGGATGCTACCGTGGCTCTCTACAAGAACAACATGAGCTTGCAAGCCATAGCCGAAGATCTCTCCTTGAACCCCATTAAGGTACGCAAGCTCCTCATCACGGCGGGAGTCTACCAGTCAGACATCGCCGATGCCGTGCAGCAGACGTTCCAGTCCTTCCGCACCACGCAGGACTATAAGACCGCCGTGTCCTCTACCATGATTGCTCTGCATCTGTCCCGTCCCTCTGTGACCTCTTATCTGCCATATGAGAAAGGCGTGTACTTCCCGGAAGACGCTGAAGCAGAGAATATCAGTGCCGGGGCAGAGCGGCAACGCCACTACCGAGCCGTCACTGCCTTGAAGAAAAATCCATGCGAAGAGAACCTCTGGAAGTGTGTGGTGGCTTTTCGGGGATACAAGTTCAAGACGATGTCCGGCTTGTCCTTTACATATACGCTGAAAAAGGGCAGGGGAGATGAATTCACCAAGGAACTGTGGATCGACCGCAGAGAGGACAGCAAGAGCCTTGCTTGGAGTTCTGTGCTGCTGGTGTATCACAATATCGGTAAAATTGGAGAGGTAGTGGACAGACCTAAGGCGCTGGGAGATATCCGGGGTGTGTCGTATATCTATGGTCTGTTCTACCGATTTGGCCTGATCGACGTGCCAGACAAGGCTAAGGAGAAGATGGCGAAGCGATAAGAAAACGAGACATATTTTGTTTTAAGATGGAATGTGATATAATAAAACTGGCGGTTTACCGTACTACATGAAAAGGGCAGGTGAATGTGCTAATGTACATCATTTGTCAAGATTCAATCCTTTCATCAGCTATCGAGGCGATTACTGAGGCAGTAAGTCTATTGGAGCTGAAGCAAGAAAAGAACAGAATCAATAAGCGGATTCAGTCATTGCTTCATATTGCTGATGATCTGGCACCGGATTCTGTGGAGTATCAGTGTGTTTATGAAAGAATTCTCGAATTGGAAAGGATGCGAGAACTGATCAGACGCATTAGAAAGGCTAAGTGTGCACAGATTTATGCGCAATTGCATATGCTATGGGTTAATAGAGCCCAAAAGGCCAGTCGCGCGACTGCGGGTTTGACTACTGATCCAATGAGCATCGCTATGCCCATTCCTCCCACGTTTGAGGCTACCTTGAGTAGTTTCGGACGTGGGAGGGATTTGGATGCCCCCGCATGCTGAAAAAAATCAAACAGAGATCAAAAACTACTATCATATTATAGACCCGGAGGAAAGGCTGTCTGAGAATGAGAAGGCTGAAGAAGAACGCAAGGTGTTAGAGAATATGCCTGCTTGCTTCCCGGCAGCACTACGATATGTGATGAAACGCTTCGGATTTACGCAAGAGGCTCTGGCCTTTGAATCAAAGGTGTCGGAGTCAACGATCGGTCGCTACAGAAATGGAAAGGTTGAAAGTTTTTCTGAGAAAAACGTGGTTGCACTATGCGTTGCTATGCACCTTCCTCCATGGCTTTCGTTTGCGCTCATAGCAAAAGCGGGTTTTAGCTTGGCTGCGACCAAAGAACAGCTAGCACATTTGATGATTCTTAACTGTATGTATATGAGGTCAATTGATGAGGTGAACGAGTACTTAAGGGAAAGAGGAACTGCTTCACTGTCCCGAGAGACGGCACAGGATTGTCGAGCTTCTTGAGATTCTGAACCTAAAATGATGAGCCGTGTGTTCAACTCCCTGCCGGAGAAGGATACACGGCTCATTTGCACTGTTTGAGGACAAGGACAAGAAGAGCCAGATGCGAATCTGCACACTTGGCTCATCAAGAGACCGTGTGAGCCAGCTTAAAATTGAATTGCTGCCTGTTTGGTGCTGTTCGAATGCGTGGTAAGCCGAGGTAGACTTCAGGTGACCTTTTACAAGGTTGTCCGAGGTCTGCCTCGACTTTTTTTGATGAATTGCGTTGGAACTTTGGATGAAGAAATATCATGCTTGCTTCTGAAGCATATCCACAAATTATTGATGCACTGGATGATTGTATAGAACTGATTAAGAAGATGACTTGACTTGCCATCTGATTCCCACAGTGCTATACTAACATCAAATCTTACATAATCTTATCGGAGGTATCATCCTATGCCCAGAACCAAAGGCAGCAAGAACCGTGTTACCGCAGCTACCGACTTCGATGCTCAGATCGCAAAGTTGCAGAAAGACAAGGCAATGCTCGAAGAAGGTCTCTCCAAGACTGTCGCCCACATTGAAGAGCTGAAGACCGACATTAAGTCTCTGCGTGAAAGTCTAAAACCGCAGAAGGCGGAGATCAAGCAGACCGAAAAAGAAATCGCAAAGCTGGAGGCCAAGAAGGCTGCCGTCGAAGCGAAGGCCGCCGAAGCTGCTAAGAAGGTCGAGGCAGAAGCTGTGCTGAAAAAGCTGCTGGCATCCGGTATGACGGCGGATGAGATTCTCGAAAAGCTGAAATAAAGTAATATGCCGTGTGAACTGAACGCCAGAAGTCCGCACGGCGTATTTTTCAGTGCGACATATAGATTGTGACGGGAATAAAAATGGAGCGTGAGAAATAATGAATTTAACAAAAATACATCATATTGCAATTATTGTATCTGACTATGAAGCCGCAAAGGATTTCTATGTAAACAAACTGGGTTTCTCTGTCATTAGAGAAAACTACCGCCCGGAACGTAAGGATTGGAAGCTGGATCTTCGCGTTAATGAACACACGGAGCTGGAAATTTTCGCTGAGGAAAACCCGCCGAAGCGTGTGAACCGCCCGGAGGCCTGTGGTCTACGCCATCTTGCGTTCTGCGTTGATAACGTGGAACAGACAGTGAAAGAGCTGACGGAGGTAGGAATTGAATGTGAGCCAATCCGTGTGGATGGTTATACTGGCAGAAAGATGACCTTCTTCCACGACCCGGATGGCCTGCCGCTGGAACTGCATGAATAATCATGGGAGAGAAAATACCATATAAGGCCAGAAAGCCTGGCGGCGGTCGAAAGAAGTTGAAGCCTGAGTATAATGCCGGGAAGAATCTGAAAGAGCAGATGGACGCAGCAGTAATACTCTATAAGGATGAAATGACCCTGCAGGTAATTGCGGATGCGTTGTCCATCAACCCCATCAAGGTTCGGAAGTTACTTATCACAGCCGGGGTCTACGAGTCGGACACAGCAAAACTTGTCCAACAGACATTCAATACCTTCAGAGAAACACAGGACTACTCTACTGCCGTCACATCCACGATGTCTGCCATACAGTTGTCCCGCCCCTCCGTGACCTCTTATCTGCCGTATGAGAAAGGCGTGTACTTCCCGGAGAATGCTGATGCAGAGAATATCAGCACCGGCGCGGAGCGTCAGCGACATTACCGAGCAGTCACAGCTTTGAAGAAGAATCCGTGTGAGGAGAATCTTTGGAAGTGCGTGGTCGCTTTCCGAGGGTACAAGTTTAAGACATTGTCTGGCTTGCCATTTACATATAAGTTGAAGAAGGGGAGAGGAGACGAGTTTACCAAAGAACTGTGGATCGACCGCAGGGAGAGCAGCAAAAGCCTTGCAGGGAGTTCGGTTATGCTGGCGTATCAGAACATTGGAGAAATCGGAACGGTCGTAGAAAGACCAAAGGCGCTGGGAGACATCCGAGGTGTGTCCTACATCTATGGGATGTTTTATCGATTCGGCCTGATCGATGTGCCGGACAAGGTCAAGGAGAAGATGAAGCGGAAGAGATAAGTTGCTGAATTATAGTTTGTGACGAAAATAAAATTGCCGTCTGTGTGAATCACAGAAGGCAGTCGAGGCATCATTCTTCATCTTCAGCTCTTGCCCGTATCAGGTCTTGAATCTCGTTCTCCGTAGCCGGCCGGACAGCGGCTCTCTCTTGAAATTTAACTTTGCCGCAGTCTGGGCAACGGTCAGGCAGCGACTCTGCCTCAAAGCAGTAATGGCAGACATCGCAGAAATAGTAGTTCACGGCGTTTTGCACTTCCTTTGTCATGTAGGAATTTATATGTCATCAGGATACTTTTCTATCCCAAGGTAGTCCTCAATACTAGTGATGCCCTCACCGGCCAAATCACTGATATCATCGAAGGGGATGACAACAGGCAACTCCTTCTCAATGCCCACAGCTTTTCTATCGCCGTCCTGCATGACCTTCAGCTCACAATAAACTGGGTCGATCATAACAACTGTGCCGGTCAGACTTATGTACTTGCCGGTACTTTCTGCGGCCTTCACAAAGTACCGCACTACGACCTTCATGTCTTTTTTGACCTGCAGGAGCTTGTCGGAGAGAGCGTTCTTCTCCTCATCAGAGAGTTCGACCTTCTTCACCAACAGCTTGCTGGCTCCTTCGCTGGAAATCTCATCATCGAAGCCGCGCAGCGCAGCAAAGGGGCTGAATATCTTTGCCCGATTTGAGAGCGCCATCCGGGGATGCTTTACTGGAGGTTCAGGACGGCTGAGATGGAGGATGTCCGCATACTTCCGAGCGACGGTTCGTCCCTCTTTGGTATTCTTGAAGTCTGCCATGGAATCCTCCTTGTTTCGTTATTTAGCCTTATGGCCGCCTATCTGACCGTTCCGTTCTCGCATGGTTGCGCCTTCCAGATAGTTGGTGCCCTTCAGAACAGCGTTTTTTCCGAACTTCTTCTTGATGCCGAGCATGGTTGCCTGCAGGGATTTCTCCCGTTCCAGCTTGCTGGTGTCAGTGAACAGATCTACTTGTAGGATGCCCTGATCCTTGACTACACGGTTTGCCGCTATTGTTATTCTCCGCACAGTTAGATTTCTGTTGTCAATGCAGTCGAACAGTTCCGTGGTAGCAGCCATCAGTTGGCTGCTGAGATTGGTCGGGTTATCCAGCTGTGTACTGCCGTGGGCACCCTTCGGGACAGTGCGACCGTAGTGATCGATGTGGACAGGACCGTGATAGATGCCCTTGTCGCAGTTCTCCCGGTCGTAGCCGATGTCCAGTGTCAGGCTGTCCGTGACCAGTCCCTTGCCCGTAAGCTGGAATACCAGACTGTCGGTCATCTCCTGGACGATGATCCGAGCCTTGTCATAGGAATAAGGGCAGGAGAGTACTTGACCTTCAGATAGGCTGTTGGTTTCCGGGCGATAGGCGTTGATCTCCTTCATTCCGCAGGGTTCCAGTCCCCAGGCGTGGTCGATAAGGATCTCAGCGTCTATGCCGAACTCCTTATATAGTATCTCAGGGAAGTGAATGCTGGCTCTTGCCAGCTCACCCATCGTATGAATGCCATGCTTTTCCAGTCTGCGGACGGTGCCGGGACCAGTCTGCCAGAAGTCCGTGAGAGGCTTATGATCCCAGAGCAGATACCGGAAGGATTCTTCATCGAGCTCTGCAATGCGTACACCATCCTTGTCCGGGGCAGCGTGCTTGGCAGTAATGTCCATTGCCAGCTTTGCCAGGTATAGATTGGTGCCGATCCCGGCGGTGGCGGTGATGCCGGTGGTGTACAGTACCTCCCGAATCATTGTCATGGCGAGGTCGTGGGCGGACATTTTATAATGAGTAAGGTATGCGGTGGCGTCGATGAATACCTCATCGATGGAATATACCACGATGTCCTCCGGGGCAATGTACTTGAGATAGATGCCGTAGATCTGCCGGGACACCTTCTCATAGTACGCCATCCGAGGCGGTGCCACCAGATAGGATACTTCAAGAGAGGAATCCGCAGCAAGGGCAGTCGCATCATAGGACGCAGCCGCAAGAGAAGGAACACCATCTTTGTACACAGCGGTCTTGTTCCGGATGGCATCCCGCAGACGACCGTTGTTGACCTCTTTGACACGCTGCACGACCTCGAACAGTCGAGCCCGACCGGGAATGCCGTAGGACTTCAGGGATGGGGACACAGCCAAGCAGATGGTTTTCTCCGTGCGGCTGGCATCGGCCACGACCAGATTGGTGGTCAGCGGATCGAGATGACGTGCAGCGCACTCGGCAGAGGCATAATACGACTTAAGGTCTATTGCCAGATACGTTCTCTGCATACTGTGTCCCTCCTTCCATTAGGTTGCTCGCTCCACGTACCAGCGGCCAAGCCGACCGGTGAAGCGAGGGTCAATGTGTTCAAAGAACAGGTGCTTCTCCTGTCCTTGAATCAGGACAGTGAAACAGTCGCCATTGCAGTCATTGTCTGCGGTTCCTGCCGGCCGGAAGTCCCGGACGGTTTCGATAGGGAAGGTCCTGCCGTCCGCCCAAGTGATGGATGTTGGCTGCATATAGCCGGTTGAATCAAACTCTGAGGCGACCTTTACATAGACACGCTCGATCTTGATTCGTTTGGGTATCGCCATGTGGGTCACCTCCAACTATTAAAGGTGGCCGGCATCATCAGAAATGGTGCCGAGGAAGTTGCGGTCTGGCATATCAGGGAGCCGGAGGCGATTATCGTCATTCATCTGCTGCAATTTCAGCAATAGCAGATTGACGTTGGTCCCAAGCTGCCGAGCAATTTGGACAACATCATAGCCATCGCTTATAAGCTCCTCGATGGTGGTCTCATCAAGAAGAAGGTTGGCGGCGAAAAGATTTGTCTCATACTCGGTGGTGTTTGTGATATTAAAGAGCTCGAACTCCATCAGTCCACTTTCAGATTTTCCGAGAGAGCGATGGAGGAGCGCATGCCCAAGTTCGTGGGCGCATACGAGACGTTTCATCTCATCGGAGAGGTTTGCATTGATGAAGATGAAGCTGTCGTTGAGGATGACCTTGAATGCGCCCTTTTGACGTTTAAAATCGGCCCGTTCCATAACATCGATGTCGAGGGCTTCTGCAAGTTCAAAGGGGTCGTTGCATTTGAATTTCCGAATCAAACGGCGAGGCAAGGCTGATGCTTGCTTATTTATCATGATTGCACTTCACTCCATATCATAGCCGAGAAAGCTGAAAACTTAAAAATCAGGATTCGCTGCCGGATTCTGAAATGCCCCGGTATTTTTTAGGAACGTACTTTCTGTTTTTCTCTTTAGCTTTCCAGTACGCCTCCTGGAAGGCGCGCATCATGGCCTCCATATCTTCCTCGGCCAATTCACCGCCAGCGTACAAACCGGATACCTCTTTAATAAGGCGTTCGGCCTGCTCATGTCCTTTAGAGCCATATTTCTCGGTGGCTTTGATAACGAAGTCAGCGTTATCATCCATGAGGGAGCTGACTTCAATTCCAAGTGCATCGGCGAGCAGGGGATAGGTCTCCTTTTGCTTTGGCATCCGTTCTCCGCTTTCATAATTCTGGATGGTGCGTAGTGCAATGCCGGTCATTTCCGCGAGCTGCTTCTGTGAATACTTTGCAGCAAGTCGGGCAGCCCTGACTTTCTCACCGAACTTCATGGTCGTCTCCTCCTAATTAATAGCGCGTTGTGAGTTATGTTGCGCTTGACAATATGCAAGTTGGCTCGTATAATGTGAATTGCAAACGCAACTTGCATATTTATATTAACGCACAACACGCAAGTTGTCAAGCGCAAGATGGAAGAAAAGTTTGGAAGATGCGCCTTGGTACCAGCGTGTGTTTCGACTTTTGGAATATTGATCTCCAGAAAAGGTTGGGTGATAGTGTTGGAAGCAAACTGCGGAATTTATACGACCCAAGGCAAACGGATGCTGCTTGCAGTCCGTGCAACGGTTAACGGGCGTAAGGCTGTGGCGTATGTAAAGAACGGAAAGCTGCAAGCCTATGAGTACTTAGATGATCTGGCAGCCCAGTGCTGCGCTGGACCTTGCCTCAAGTTTGAGGACGGGAAAGAGAAGAAGCGAATGTGAATCCGCACACTTGGCTCATCGGAGAACCGTGTGAGCCAGTTAAAAATTGAACTGCTGCCTGTTTGGTGCTGCTCGAATGCGTAGTAAGCCGGGGTAGACTTCAAGAATCTGAAATTTTTCGGATTTTAAGGAGTCTATTCCGGCTTTTCTGCGTTTATAGGGGCGCGCAAGTGAACTTGCACAAAAACAGAACTCCGGCTTTGGTATTCTGTCCAAAGATGTCGAAATGGTATTTACGCTGGATAATTTTGGTGATATAATCATTATGGGGTTTAAGCCAAAAGGAGGACTTAACCCATCAGCTCAATTTTATAGTGTAAATGCAATACAACATAATTGAACAGAAAGGATAACCGAAGATGCGAAATTCATGACTCTGAATTGAAATAGCAATATAAGTGGTCTAAGTGTTTCAGCAAAAATATGTGTGATTAGTAAAGCTGAAACAGATTTCTTGATTTAAGGCATACAGATCCAAAATACATAATTAGAAAAGCAGTAGAGACGGATTTTTTCAAAGCGCAATAGAACTCTGGGTAAATAACTCGCAAACAAAGAATGCTTTTATGAATTATGTAAGGGGATAAGTATGCTCATTCGAGAATTGGACTATAATTTCAGTTCGATCTGACTTCGCAATCGGAATCTTTGTATATACAAAGACCGGAGAAGCTAGGATAGTGTACTTTTATCAAGTCACTGAGTCTTAGCAGCTCCGGTCTTTTTTTGTTTGCATTTGCAGTATGGAAGGGGGTGAACCGAGATGGCATCCGCGAAAGATGACAAGCAGTTTAAGTATGATGCTGGTAACACGCTGCTGGCATTGCGTGAAAAAGCTGGCATGACTCAGCCGGAACTGGCTGAGAAAATCCATGTTGAGCCAAACTCGGTTCACCGATACGAAAAAGGCGAAAGACAGATGAGCCTACATACTGCGTATGAGGCATCCGTGGCTTTCGGTGTCCCGATGGAGAGCCTCATTCCAGACTCCTACAAAGAAAATAGACAAGAAGAGGAAAAGCAATCCGAAAAGGAGGAGAAAGCCGAGAAGAAACCAAGTCCGGTTTTAGAGGAGGCAATCAAACAGCTATTGATGCTAGACCCCAAATATCAAGATTTGATTGTCAGTGAAATCAACACACTGACTCTCAGACAGAGCCTGTTGTGACCCGTATGATGAGAAATCATTGTGCGGGTCTTTTTTTATTTGCTGAAAATCTACCATTTGGTAGAGACGAATCAACCGCTTGGATGGCGTAAAAGATGAGCGATTTTGTTATCATGTAGTCAGTTCAAGGGACGAACCCAAAAGGACAAGCCCCAAGAACAAAAAATAATATCGTAAGCCCGATTCTAGAGAAGGCGAAGGATACCATAACGGAGTTTTACCAACCGGCAGATGTCATCTGCTGGAGGTGAAACAGCCGGTCTATGGGTGTACCTCCCATCTCTGGAATCGGGCTTTTTGCATTTGCAGGCAGTCCCAGCTCAGAATGTGAGCCCTGTTCCGCTTCCGTCATCGGTATCCTTCTCCCTCCCAGAGTCCGGGGGAAAGGACAAAAAGATGACTAACATGATAAATGGGGTAGTTGCAATCAATGGTGGCGTAGGCGTGATGGAGATTCACCAGCCGTTACCGCAGGCAGTGGAGAGCGTGGCACAGGCTGTCGAGGACTTGGCAGTCAACGCACACATCTCTCTGCGTGAGCTGAAGAACACGGTTGCTGCTGTTATCGAAAAGAAGCTGCCGAAGTACGCACAGCTCATGGAGATGCATCCTGTGATTGCCGCCAGGACTGTGGTGGGCGGTGCAACGCTCACGGCCTATGAGAATGGTTACGCCGTCTATGAGGAGGATGGCGCACATACGGTCATAGCAATCAATCGCTGCGGGGACTACCGCTACGACTTCAATGACGGTACATACGAGGTCGTTCCGGCAGAGGTGTTCGAGGAGGCGGAGTGGACTGTGCGCATGGTTATGGAGGGCGAACGCCGGCTGGAGAATAACCGCAGCAAGACGGTTGTCATCAATGAGGTCGCCAGTTTGGATTGCGATGGCTCTGACTGGTCGGATGCCGTTATGGTGGACTTCATGGATGAAGAAAATGCTGAAATGTTGGCAGAAGAGGAACTGCGCAAGCTGTATGCCGCTATGGGTAAGCTCACGGAACGTCAGCAGGAAATCATCCAGCTCTACTTCTATAAAGGGCTGAACCAGTATGAGATTGCAGAAGAATTGGGGATTGCAAGACCCGTGGTAAGCAAAATCATGACTGCAGCGATTAAGAAACTCAAGAAAAGTTTTTGAAAAGAGGGTACCTTTTCCCGAATTTCAGTAAGCATTATGAGAGGACTTCCTCTCACGAATACATCCAAGGAGGACAAGCCCCATGAGTAACATCAAGAATCCCCAGAGCAACCCCTTAAAGAGTTCGGCCCCGGTGCGGCCGCCCGGTGGCGACACCACTCCGAAGAAAGTCTATGTCTGCTCTCCGTTCCGTCCTACGGCGGTATCGCTGGCAGACAGGGCAGAGGAGCAGCGTTCCAATATCGAGAGGGCACTCAAAGCCTGCCGAATTCTCGCCATGATAGGCATCCAGCCGCTGGCACCGCACCTGTATTTCACTCGTTTCCTCAAGGACGATGTGGCAGCGGAGCGGGATGCCGGGATGCGATACGCACTCTCATGGCTGGAACAGGCAGACGAACTCTGGGTGTTCGGTGACACAGTGTCGGAGGGCATGGCACAGGAGATTGCCAAAGCTAAGGAACTGGGCAAGCCGGTGCATACCCTCCCTGAACCCGGACGAGTGGCGGAGCTGCTCGTCCAGAGCATCGCACAGAAGTACAACATGACCGCAGACGGTCAGCAGGATAAGCAGCCCAAGGCTGCGGAAAGTGAGCAACACAATGATGAATGACAAGAATCTGAACGCCAAGGCACCGGAAGTTCGCCGTATCCTCTCGGTGATGCTGAAGGTCGAGAACCTTCATATCCATCTGGATGAGCGCAGCACCAACAGCACCTATTTCAATGGTGCCGAGGATCAGGACGAGGAGCCTGATATCGACATCGAGGCTATGATCGATACTATCGCGGCCAAGACCGGCCTGTGCAAGCAGTCTATCATGATGGTTCTGGATGCTCAGACTGAGTATCTGGATTCCGTCTACGGCGAGGACGATGAGGTGGACGAGGATGAGTGAGATGCTGACTGGCCCCAAGAAGATCGTGGATGGTCTGACGGAGGTGTTCCGGGGCCTGACCCAGATGTGCGAGGGCATGGCAGAGCAGATCGAACTCCTGGAGTTCACTGCGGATGATGTCACCGAGGAGGATAAGCTGATTCCTCCTGCAAAGCACCCGCCTGTGGACACAGCACCCAAGGGTCAGGAGATGCCGCATCCTCGCAAGAAGCCGGTAAAGCGTCCCCGTAAGCAGGATATTCCGCCCGTGGTGGAGGAACAGCCCCAGGAGCCGACCGAGGATGCTCCTGCAGAGGAGACCTCTGCCGCAGATGAGGCAAAGGAGGAACTGTCCGACTTCCCGGTTGACCCGGCGGATGACCTGCCCTTTGATGTGGACACCGGCCAAAAGGCAGAGCCGGAACAGCCTGCTGTGAACATCTCCAAGGATGACATCACATCGGTCATCGTGGCGAAGATCAAGCAGAAGCGCAGCAACAACGAGAAAATCGGCCAGTTGCTGAAGACCTACGGCGTGGGTCAGCTTTCTGAACTGCCGGCAGCGAAGTACGAGGCATTCCTCGCAGACATCTCCCAGCTGTAACGGAGGTGTCCTATGCCCGAAGTACACGCGATCCTCTCTGCGTCCAGCTCGAAAAGATGGCTGAATTGTACGCCATCGGCTCGGCTGGAGCAGAATTTTCCCAATGAATCCTCGGTGTATGCCGAGGAGGGAACCGCCGCCCATGCGCTGGGCGAGTACAAGCTCCGCAAGTATCTGCACGAGCGTGTCAGGCGGCCGACCTCCGAGTTCGACAACGAGGAGATGGATGCCAACACCGACATCTATGCCGAGTTCATCATCACGACAGTGGAGAAGATTAAGGAGACTTGTCCGCATCCGCTGGTCATGGTGGAGGAACGGCTGGATTACAGCTACCTCGTTCCGCAGGGATTCGGGACCGGCGACTGTGTGATCATCGCAGACGGTACTCTTTACGTCATGGACTATAAAAACGGCAAAGGCGTTTTTGTCAGTTGTGACCACAATCCTCAGATGATGTTGTACGCCATCGGTGCTTACCACGCTTACGGGTATCTGTACAACATCACAAAGGTGTCCATGACCATCATCCAGCCCCGGTTGGAAAACATCTCAACTTTTGAATGCAGTGTGGAGGAATTGCTGGACTGGGCAGAAAGCTATGTCCGCCCCAGAGCCAAGCTCGCCTTTGAAGGCAAGGGTGAGCAGGTTCCCGGCGATTGGTGCCGGTTCTGCCGTGCCCGGACTTCCTGTAAAGCCTGTGCCGCTGAAGCGCTGGCGCTGGTCAAGACCGAGTTCCTTGACTTGGATACCGGCGTGCTGACAGACGAGCAGGAAGAAACGGATGCCACGGCAGCCTATGACCCGGACACCACCGCACCGACCTTCAAGTCTCCGGCACTGCTGTCTAAGGCAGACATCGAAAAGATGCTTCCCACGCTGAACCGCATTGAGTCCTGGATCGAAGCCATTTTTGCCTATGTCAGCTCAGAGGCTATCAATCACGGTGTCTGCTGGGATGGGTACAAGGTGGTGGAAGGTCGCAGCAAGCGGCAGTTCCTTGACCCCAAAGCGGTGGCGGGAGCTGCCACACAGGCTGGTTATACCGATATCTATAAGACTGAGATGATCTCCTTGACTGAGTTTGAAAAGCTCATGGGCAAGAAGAAGTTTCAGGAAGTTCTGGGCGAGTATGTGGTGAAGCCGCCCGGTAAGCTGGCACTTGTTCCGGACTCCGATCCCAGACCGGCAGTTGACCTTGATACTGCCGCAGACGAATTTACACCACTCGAATAAAACACAATGGAGGATTAAAAATCTATGGCTACTGCAAACAAGACTATGAGCGCGACCAAGGTGGTCATCCCTTGCCGCATTTCCTTTGCCAACATCTTCGAGCCCAAGAGCATCAACGGCAGCGAGGCAAAGTACTCCGTGTCCTGCCTGATTCCCAAGACAGACAAGAAGACCCTGCTGGCAATCCACAAGGCTATCGAAGCAGCCAAGGAGGATGGCAAGACCCGCAAGTGGAGCGGCAAGATTCCGCCCAATCTGAAGATGCCTCTGCGTGACGGCGACATCGACCGTCCGGACGATGAAAACTATCAGGAGCATTTCTTCCTGAACGCTACCAGCAAGGACGCTCCGCAGGTGGTTGACCGCCATGTGCAGCCTATCCTTGACCCCATGATGGTCTACTCCGGCTGCTACTGCAATGTAAGTGTCAACTTCTACGCCTTCAACGCCAACGGCAATCGCGGCGTGGCGGCTGGCCTTGGCAATATCCAGTTCGTCAAGGACGGCGACCGTCTGTCCGGCCGTGCCTCTGCGGAGGCGGATTTCGATGCGCTGGAGGATGATGAGGAAGTCCTCGGCGGCGATTCCGGCGAGGAACTGCCCGACTACCTGCGCTAAGTACACAATGACCGGGAGGGAGCTTCGGCTCCCTCTTTTTACATGGAAAGACCGAGGTGATGAACTTTGAAAGAAACACTGATTGATATTGAAACCTACTGCGAGACTGACATCAAGAAATGTGGCCTGTACCGCTACGTTTCCGACCCCAGCTTTGAGATACTGCTGATTGCCTGGGCAACGGATGAGGGCAGCGGCTTTGGGGAAACAAGGCTTGTTGACCTTGCCTCTGGGGAGCCGTTCCCGCAGGAGCTTCTGGATGATTTCAAGGACAGCAAAGTGACTCTGATCGCTCACAATGCAGCATTCGAGCGCGTGAGCTTTTCCCGATATCTCCAGCAGCAATACCCCGGACAGTATCTGGAACCCGGCGCATTCCTTTCGCCCGACAGGTGGATCTGCACGATGGTCATGGCGGCTTCACTGACCCTGCCGATGGCTTTGAAGGATGTAGGCGAGGTACTACGGACTACGCAGCAGAAGGACGAAGAAGGCAAACGACTCATCAAGCTGTTCTCAGCGCCCTGCAAGCCGACCAAGTCCAACGGCGGAAGAACCAGAAACCTCCCGCACCACCTCCCGGAAGACTGGGCAAAGTTCAAGTACTACTGCATTCAGGACGTTAACACGGAGGTGGACATCTACAAGCGGCTGAAACGCTTTCCAATGCCTGCCCGGGAGTGGCATCACTACCGGGTGAATGAGCGTATCAACGACCGTGGCGTAAGGATCGACACGGAACTGGTCCAGCAGGCCATCACTTGCGATTTGCTCCTGTCGGATGCCATGACTACGAAAGCGTATGAGCTGACCGGGCTGGAGAACCCGAATTCCGTGTCTCAGCTCAAGACCTGGCTGGATGAGCGTGGCATCTCCATGGACACGCTGGGCAAGAAGAATGTCACAGAGATGATCGGCGAACTGGACAAGAATGGTGTGGATGCCGAGGCAATGGATATGCTGAAGCTCCGGCTTCAGATGGCAAAGAGCTCCGTCAAGAAATATCAGGCAGCGGAACGCTGTGTCTGTCCGGACGGCAGAGCCAGAGGCCTGTTCCAGTTCTACGGCGCAAGTCGAACCGGACGCTACTCCGGCCGGAATATCCAGTTGCAGAATCTGCCGCAAAACCACATCTCCACGCTGGATGAGGCAAGAACACTCGTGAAAATGGGCTGCTTTGACATGGTAGAGAGCATCTACGGCAACACACCGGATGTCCTTTCTCAGCTCATCCGCACCATGCTCATTCCCAAAGAGGGCTGTGAGTTCATCGTGGCGGACTTTTCCGCCATCGAAGCCCGTGTCCTTGCGTGGGAGGCCGGGGAGCAGTGGGTGCTGGATGCTTTCCAGAACGGTGAGGACCTCTACTGCGCCACAGCCTCGCAGATGTTCCATGTGCCGGTGGTCAAACACGGCATCAACGGAGACCTGCGCCAGAAAGGAAAGATCGCAACACTGGCTTGTGGCTACGGCGGTTCTTCCGGTGCGCTCATCAGCATGGGTGCCTTGCAGATGGGATTGAAGGAAGAAGAACTTCCGGAGATCATCGACTCATGGCGTGAAGCCAACCCAAAGATTGTGCAGTACTGGTGGGACGTGGAGAAGGCTGCGATGCAGGCCTTCAAGACCGGGGACCGGCAGGATATCGGCAGGATCAGCTTCGCTTTTTCTTCCGGAACACTCTGGATGGTACTGCCTTCCGGTCGAAAGCTGGCATACCTCGTACCCAAACAGCGGCCGAACCGCTTCGGACGCATGAGCCTGACCTACGAAGGTGTGGGTCAGAACCACAAGTGGGCACGGCAGGAGACCTACTCCGGTCGGCTGGTGGAGAACGCCACGCAGGCGATTGCCCGGGACATTCTAGCTGAAGCCATGGCTCGGATCGAGGATGAGGGCTTGAACATCGTAGCGCACGTCCATGACGAGGTCATCATCGAAGCGCCCGAGGGCAAGTACACGGTGGAGGAGATCTGCCAGCTCATGGCCGCTAACCCTGACTGGTGCGATGGTCTTCCACTGGCAGCCGCCGGGTACAAGGGCGACTACTACTTCAAAGACTAAGGGGGAAGCAATATGCCGCACGCCATTGAAATGAAGGACGGCAAGATCCTGACACCGTTTGGCATCCGGGATCTGCTGGAAGCTGTGTCCGATTATGCCGGTGAGGAACTGGCCCGTGAGATCGAGAGCTACATCAACACAAATGTGGAGGACATTGACGACTACGAAAAGGAGTATGACCGCATGGAGCAGGACAATGAACGCCTTGCTGACCATCAGCGGTCTGTCCTCTGTAATATCCGGGAAGAGGTGGATGCGTTGGACACACTCCTGCACGACACACGGCTGAACCGTGCCAGGATGCAGGGGGCTGTCCGGATCATCCAACAGATGATCCATCGTGAGCTGTAAGAATCACAGAAAGCAGTAAAAACACGGTGCCCTTGTCATAAGGACACCGGCGTATAAGCCGGCGCATAAATATGCGCCACAGAAAGGATAGAACATGAAAACAGGCAGAAATCTGCAGGAAGTCCTTGTAGAACTGGATCGCCAGAACAAGGCAAAGCAGGACTTCATCAGCCAGGCGCAGGGGATGCGCCTCCGGGAAGATGGGCGCACCTTTGAGCTGAACCATCTGACCACAGACCGGCAGATGACCTTCGGCACCACCTCGCTGTTCCACCGTCAGGTGGCATCGGCGCTGGGCATCCCGGCCAAGTACTACGACCTGATGCAGAGCCAGAAGCCGGAACTGCTGGCAGAAAACGTGAACGCATGGTTTGCGGACAGGACCAGCTCCTACATGGTGCGGTCTATGGACTACGGCTCCGGGCAGGTCGCCCGTGCGCTGCTGTCGGAGCGATACCGCCGTATCGACAACATGGAGATCGCCACATCGGTGCTGCCGTTGTTTGCAGGCAACGACCAGTATGAGGTCATGTCCTGCGAGGTGACGGAAAACCGGCTATACCTCAAAGTGGTCAACCATCGCCTGGAAATGGAGGTCCGCAAGGGCGACATTGTGCAGGCTGGCGTGATGATCTCAAACTCTGAGGTGGGTCTGGGAGCTGTGTCCATCCAGCCGCTGGTCTACCGCCTCGTATGTTTGAACGGAATGGTGGTCAATGACATGGGCGAACGCCGTCACCATGTGGGACGTCAGGCGAAGGCAGTGGAGGACAGTTTCACGCTGTACTCGGACGAGACCATGGAAGCGGAGGACAAGGCGTTCCTCTTGAAACTCCGTGACACCACCATGGCGGCAATCGATGAGGCACGTTTCGCACAGGTGGTCGGACGCTTGCAGGAGTCTATGGCAGTCCCCATCACCGGCAAGGTACAGGATGTGGTGCAGCTCACTTCCCAGAGCTACGGCATCAACGCAGATGAGCAGGAGGGCATCCTCAAATACCTCATCGCCGGCGGTGACCTGTCGCTCTACGGCTTGTCCAATGCGGTCACCAGAGCGTCACAGGACGTTGCCTCGTATGACCGGGCTACGGCACTGGAGGGCATCGGCTGGCAGGTCGCCACCATGGAGCCGGCTCAGTGGAAAGAGATCAACCGGTGAGGTGAGCGGTATGGAACAGGAAACACTGGCAGTCCGCTGGGTCGAACACAAGGATGAAAGTCCACCGGAAAGACGCCACAACCGCAGCCATGCCGACCCAACGGCAGATGCCGCCATCGGTCATGTGCTGCTGGAAGAACGTCGAAAGAACAAGAGAAAGCGTCCGCGCACCGGAGTGTGGCGGGCGGAGGAGGGGAAGCAGAGTGAGGGAAAGTGAGGTCGAGCGTCAGTTCGTGGAAGCCGTGAGGGCCGCCGGAGGGCAGGCTCTTAAATTTACCAGTCAGAGCATGAACGGTGTTCCGGACAGACTGGTTCTGCTGCTGGGCGGTAAGTGTGCCTTTGTGGAGCTGAAAGCCCCCGGCAAGCAGATGCGGCTGTTGCAGCGCAAGCGTCGGCAGCAGCTTGAAGCGCTGGGCTTTCCGGTGTTCTGTGTAGACCGCCCGGAGCAGATCCAGCCTGCCATTGATGCTTTGCTCCAATGGAACCCCGGTGAACCTATTCCACAAGGCATTGGAGCGAAGATCCCGGAGATTCACAACACGGAAATGCCACAGGTCGCACTGCCGGAAAGTGAGGTGATGCCAGTATGATGTTCAAACCACACGAATATCAGGAGTACTGTATTGAGTATATCAAGACCCATCCGATTTCTGCGCTGTTTTTGGACATGGGTTAGGTCTTGGAAAAACAGTCATTACCCTGACCGCAATCCAAGACCTCATGCTGAACACATTCGAGGTCAACAAGGTCCTCATCATCGCACCGCTGCGTGTCGCAAGAGATACATGGCCGGCTGAGATCGAGAAGTGGGATCACCTGAAAAATCTGGACATTTCAATCGTCGTGGGCGATGTGAAGACACGCATTGCCGCCGTCCACCATCCGGCCATGATCTATGTGGTCAACCGTGAAAACGTCAAATGGCTGGTGGAGTACTACGAGAAGAATGGAATGCGCTGGGACTTCAGCATGGTGGTCATTGACGAGCTGTCCTCGTTCAAGAACTACCAATCCCAGCGGTTTAAATTCCTGCGAAAAGTCCGTCCGTATGTGAAGCGGTGGGTCGGGCTGACCGGCACACCGTCCTCCAATGGTCTTATGGATCTCTGGGCGGAGATCGGAATTCTGGATGGAGGAGAGCGTCTTGGTAAGTTCATCGGACGTTACCGTGAAGCCTATTTCAAGGCGGCGTCCATGAATCCGTCCAGCGGCGTGGTGTTCCAGTACAAGCCAAAAGAGGGAGCCGAGGATCTGATCTACCAGCGCATCTCGGATATCACCATCTCCATGAAGGCTCTGGACTACCTGAATATGCCGGACTGCATCCCGACACGGTACGAAGTCGAGATGAACGCCGAGGAACGCAAGCTCTACGATATGCTGAGGCAAGATCTCCTGATTCCCTTGAAGGATGGGGATATAGATGCTGCCAATGCTGCATCGCTGACTGGAAAATTGTTGCAGATGAGCAATGGCGCAGTCTATGACGAAAACGGCAAGGCGAGAGTTCTGCACGACCACAAGCTGGAGGCACTGGAAGACCTGATCGAAGCCGCCAACGGCCAGTCGGTGCTGGTGGCGTACTGGTTCAAGCATGACCGGGAGCGCATCATCAACCATCTGGAAAAGCTCAAGATCCCCGTGCGGGACATTAAGACCAGCACAGACATCAAGGACTGGAACGCCGGCAAGATCCCGGTCGCTCTGATCCACCCGGCCTCTGCCGGACATGGTCTGAACATCCAGCAGGGTGGACACATTCTGGTCTGGTTCGGCCTGACATGGAGCCTTGAACTGTACCAGCAGACCAATGCCCGCCTCTGGCGACAGGGCCAGACACAGGTGGTCACCATCCACCACATCATCACAAAGGACACAGTGGACGAGGATGTGATGGCAGCCTTGGAACAGAAAGACATGACACAAGAAAAGCTGATTTCTGCCGTCAAAGCACGGCTGGAGGAATGAGAATGGATAAGATTTTGTTTTTGAACGAGAAAGACCGCAATACTGGTCTGAGCCTCGAACACAGCGATTACCGCTATAAAACTGCCAAGCCGGTGGCAGCAACCAAGCCCAAGCACGATGAAGTTGGCTTCACAATTCCGTATGCGATGTTCCATCCCATCCGGGAACCCGGCTTGCTCTGTGAGCTGCTGGGGGACAATCCGGTGCGCCGCACCGCTGACCTCAAAATGAACTTTGACTTTCTGGTCAAAGACCTCTACGAAAATGAAATCAGTCGGCTTATGTATGTCGTCCGACTGGAGGAACTACGCTGTCGGCTGATTTTCAGCAGTGAGGACAGAGCGTGGGAACGCTACACCCGTCTGCGAGAAAAGGGCCAGCAGGCGGCCATGCCCAAGGTCACGTCGGATGAGAGCCGCAAAACGCTCCTCAAAGCCATCACTTGGAAGTACGACTGGATTCAGCAGCACAAGAAACAGTGCTTTCGGTTCGCTGAGGCGGTTTATGCACGGCAGATGAAGGATGAAACGAGCCAGTCCCGGTTTATCGAGGCGTTCATCCAGTATGCCGCAAACCTGCCGGAACCCAACCGCCGTCTGCTGGATGAGATGTATGAGCTGGCGTGGTACGACATCCAGCTCTATCCTTGCAGCCTTGAGGGCAAGCGGCTCGTGAAGCCGTGGTACGACACAAAGGAGAGTGGCGATGGGAAATGTTGAGTATGCCGAGTGCTACGCAGAACTGGCAAACGCCATCGTTTTGCAGGCATTCAAGGATTATCGGAAAGCACTGTTCAAGCTGGTGCAGGAGCCGGAGGAATGGAAACACCGGTCCAGCAAAAAGAAACTGGAGCGATTCTTCCACTCGAAGTGGTATCGGACTTTGACTGAACTGGACCCGGAAATCCTGATGCAGGAGGCAAAGCGGCAGGCAGATATCAATGTTGAACGCTGGGAGCGAGGCAGGGCAAAGGCACGGGAACGAGCCGAGAGAAAAGCTGCTAAAAGGAATCTCTCGGCTGCGGCAGTCATGTGATACAGAACATCGGTCAGAAAGGAGGGCTTGACCATGAGCGAAGAAACACATCCCGGTGAGGCGCAGACCTCTGTTGGGACACCGGATTATATGGAAAAAGCCAGAGAACTGGCCGATTCCTATCCACAGCTTCTGGCGAGAAAGCAGGAACTCAAGCGGCAGATCGACGAATCCCACGCCTGGTTTTATACCCGGGACGAGGTCATCTACAAGCTGTCGCAGGGAGCGCATGAGCAGGGCGAGCGAGTTAAAACAAGCGGTACGTCCAACCCGGTGGAACGCACCGTCCTCAACTGCGACAAGGTACTGGCATCCATGAACCGAGAGATTCAGGAGCGCCGGGAGGAAAAACTGATCACTCCGTACCGCCGGGTCTGTGAGGAGATCGAGTTGTTTGAAATCGGGCTGCGCGGTCTGCGAGGACGGACACAGCTTGTTGCCCATCAGCTCTTTGTGCAGCGGAAAGCCATCCCTACGGTGGAGGATAGCTCCGGCAAGGTGCTGGGGCGGAAGACTGTGGAGGCTGAACGGGAGAGGGCACTAGAGAAAATTGCGGTCGTCTTGGAGTACAAAGACCGCATGAGAGGAAGAAAACAGAATGGCAAGACCGAGTATTCTGGGAAACCATCCGCCAACTGAGGCGGAGGTGAACCACGCTCTTGAATGTTGCAAGGCGATTCCCCACATTCGAGAGGAACTGCTGGCTATGGAGCAGGAAATGTCAGACATCAAGGAAAGTCTGGGTAAAGCCGAGAGTCAGAACGAGCAAGAACTGTATCAATTCATGCTCGAAGAAAAGGAAAAGAAGTGTCAGCAGAAATGGGAGTCACTGGAGAAGCTGATCCGTGCGATATGGGCAATTCCACATGCCAATGCAAGAGCGGCTGTTGTTGGCTTTTATTTGGACGGTAAAGCACTCAAAGAAATCTGTGATTTGCAAGATCATGTACTTGGAGTAAATCGTGCCCGACACTTCAAAAAGTTGGGCTTGGAGCTGCTTGCTTTGGAGCTGCGAAAACTTGAAGAAAAAAGTTGAAATAGACCGCACATTACAGTAGTTTATTGACATTTTCAAGGGTTTCTTGACAAAATCATTTCTTTACGGTACGCCCTCAATTTGGTATAATTTATACTGGAAAAGCTGGATAGAGAAGCGTATAGCCGAGGCGGTCAGAGATGACTTCGCTTCGGCTTTTTTGTGGCGGCGATCAATTCGCCGCCAAAGCTGTGACTTCTCTGTCCGGCTTTTTACTTTTACATCAACCCAAGGTCTATCGACCGGGAACAAGAGGTGAGTTTTCATTGGGTCGCAAGAATAAAAACGGTCGTTCAAGACCTCATGTGAATAAATACATCAACCAGAAAGGGCGGCTGCTGCATAAGCAGCGCACAGCCCGGACTGAAAAGTCTGCCCAGAAGGAAGCGTTGCGGCAGGACATACCGCAGCAGTTGGTGCAGCGGTTTGAAATCTGGTTTGCCGAGCTGGGCGACCATTACGGCAGTTCCGTGCAGAGCGGCAGTCGCCCGGTGCTGGTCATCAGCAACGATGTGGCAAACCGCTTCTCCAGCACCCTGACGGTGATCCCCCTGACCACCGTGCAGAAGAAGCTGGGTCTGCCCACGCACATCCAGATTGCAGAGGCAGACTGTCAAATGATCAATGACCATGCGTATCTGCGCAACTCTGTCGCACTGGCAGAGCAGGTCACGACCATCGGAAAGAACGCCCTGCTGAACAAGCTGGGAAGCCTGACCTCTACCGCCAAGCAGCGGGAAGTGGAGCAGGCAATCGCGGTGTTCTTTAACATGGGCACTGCAGACACTATTACCAAGAAGGAGGCGAGAACGTGGTAGACATCAAGAACATTCCGGCGAAACTGAAGAGTGACTGCCGGTTCTGCGTCTGGAAGTTTGAAAAGCGCAGCGGTCAGAAGACCAAGATGCCGTACAACCCGGCCAATGGAGACCGGGCCAGAATCAACGACCTGCGCACATTTGCTGATTTCAAAACCACCCTCATGGCTTACGCGATGGGTGGTTATGACGGCATCGGCATTGCAGTTGGAAACGGCATCGGCGCATTCGATATCGACCACTGTATCCGAGAGGACGGTACGCTGAATGACACAGCGGCGACCGTCCTTTCTATTTTCCCCACGGCATACGTTGAGAAGTCTCCGTCCGGCAAGGGACTGCGAGGCTTTTTCTGTGTGCCGGAAGATTTTGTCTATGACAAGACGGTCTATTACATCAACAACCGAAGCAAAGGGCTGGAAGTGTACATGCCCGGTGCGACAAACCGCTTCGTCACCGTGACGGGAGATGTTTACCGCACAGGGGAGATCCCCAACGATGAGACGGCTATGACCACCTTGCTGGATTCGCTGATGAAGCGCAACAAGCAGGTGCAGAACACACAGCTCCGGCATCACTCGTATCTGGACGATGACGCGGTCATTGCCCATGCAGAGGGGGCCAGCAACAGCGACAAGTTCAAACGGCTCTTTGCCGGCGACTGGGAAGACCTGTACGACAGTCAGTCGGATGCAGACATGGCACTTCTGTCCATCCTCGCGTTCTGGTGTGGTTGTGATGAAGAACAGATGGACCGCATCTTCCGCACCTCCGGCCTGATGCGTGACAAGTGGGATCGCCGGCAGGCCGGTACGACTTACGGTGCGATCTCCATCCGGAACACCGTCAACACCTGTGCAGCGGTGTACGTTCCGGTCAACGCACAGGACATCGTGGACGAGGAGTTCACAAACCTTGACCCGGAGTCTAAATCCCCGGAGTTCCAGCCGGACATCACCAAGCTCACCCTGTCACTGGATGAGATGGCTCCGCACACGAATCCCAGATACGGCAGGGATGAGATCGGCATGGGCAATATGTTTGCCGATTTCTTCAAGCCAATCGCTCGGTATAACAGTGAGCGTGGTATCTGGTATGTCTATGACGGGAAGGTCTGGCAGCCGGACACCGAAAACCTCAAGGTGGCGGAACTGGCAAAGCTGCTGGCGGACAAGCTGTATGTGTTCGCCTTGACAATCACAGAGGAGGATGCCCGAAAGCGATTCATCGACCGGGTGCGGAAGCTCCAGCTGCGAAAGCATCGGGAAACCATGTTGAAGGATGCAAAGTCTGTGTTCCCACTGTCCATGAAACACTACGACCGGGATATCTACCTGTTCAACTGCCAGAACGGAACGCTGGATCTGCGGACGATGGAGTTCCGGGAACACCGCCCGGACGACTACCTCACAAAGGTGTCCCCGGTCATCTATGACCCGAAAGCAGACTGCCCTCGCTGGCGGACTTTCATCACAGAGATCATGCAAGGGGATAAGGCGAGAGCCGACTATCTGCAAAAAGCCATCGGATACGCCTTGACCGGTGATACGAGGATGGAATGTCTGTTCATCCTCTATGGTCCTACTTCCCGAAACGGCAAGGGCACTACCATGGAAAGCATCCTGCGGATCATGGGCGAGTACGGCAAAAACGCCGACCCCACCATGCTGCAGGCAAAGTTCAATGCCCAGAGTGGCGGACCGTCTGAGGAGATCGCACGCCTTGCCGGCTCCCGGTTCGTCAACATCTCAGAGCCGGAGAAGAAGATCACGCTGGATGCTGCCCTGACCAAACGCCTGACTGGTAACGACACCATTACGGCCCGATATTTGCATGAGAATAGCTTCGAGTTCCGTCCGAGCTTCAAGATCTTCATCAACACGAACCACCGTCCGAACATCACGGACCTGACCTTGTTCGAGTCTGGTCGTATCAAGATCATCCCCTTTGACCGCCACTTTGATGAAAAAGAGCAGGATAAGGGTTTGAAGGGCTTCTTTGCGGAACCGGAAAATATGTCTGGTATCCTGAACTGGATGCTGGAAGGGTATAAGCTGTTTCGCAGTCAGGGTCTGGAGATGCCGGATTCTGTCGTGCAGGCCACCATGGACTACCAGATGTTCTCGGATAAGATGGGGCAGTTTTTCAGTGAATGCCTCCAACCGAAAGCAGATAGTGAGCTTCGCCGTGCTGCCGTTTATACACGCTACAAGGAGTGGTGTGCCGAAAACGGGTACAGAGCGGACTCTGCCAAGGTGCTGAATGCCGAGATCGACAAAAGGTACACGGTTCAGAAAAAGCGTCCGGCGGATGGCGTCGGTAGTACGACACAGATTGTTTTGGGCGTGGAATTCTGCCTCTCCGAAACCACAAAAGGCGAATTCAATGTGGTGTCGGAGTGACCTCAGAGTGAACACAAGGGCGGCAAAACTCAGCCGGGAAAGCGGCTCGTCCTGACCATAAAAGTTGGTTTTTGCAGCTCCGCAAGGCCACTTCTGAGCTTCGACCAGCAACATCGGCAACAGACCGGCAACGGAAAAACGCTGATATATCGGCGTTTTTGGACGTGTTGCTGATGTTGCGACTCAAAACCCTATTTTTTTATTATTCTTTTCTTTTATATGCGATTTACTTTTTACCAGCAACATTAGCAACAAAAGATAAAAAGAGTAGAATGAAATCCTTAAAAACATCGTAATAACAATGCTTTTTAAGAATCTGACCCCTCATTTTGTGAGGGAAGAACCGGCAACAGACCAGCAACAGAAAAATGGAAGCCACACGATACTTAGCTGGCAGCTTTTGTGGGAGCCTACGTCTGTGGGCAACGGCAAAGGCGGCCTACTTTGTGATACATGAAAGCGAGGAACAGCTATGAGCAAGATTATCACCTGTGAGCAGGTCAGCAATGGTCATCCGGACAAAATCTGTGATCAGATCGCAGACGCCATTGTGACCGACATCCTCCAGCACGACAAGAACGCCCGTGTGGCAATCGAGTGTCTGCTGAAACGCAGCCAGCTCTTTATTGCCGGCGAGGTCACCACCGATTACCAGCCCAACTACCAGCAGATCGTCCATGAGGTCATCACCCGCATTGGTGCTGACAAGATGGGCTTTGATTTCCGGGAGCTGCTCCGCATCGGCATCCTGGTCGATAAGCAGTCGCCGGATATTGCACTGGGCGTGGATAAGGGCGGTGCTGGTGATCAGGGCATCATGTACGGCTACGCCACCAACGAGACCGCCGAACAGATGCCAATCCCCTACATGGTCGCCACCAAGTTCCTGCAACTGCTGAAGAACCATCCGAGCAAGATGTTCCGGGCAGATGCCAAGGCACAGGTCAGTTACGACTATGATACCGGTCGGATCACCACCTTCCTCTGCTCTGTGCAGCACAGCCCGGACGTGGAGGTCAGCGATTTCCGCCACATCATCGAATCCATGATGGTGCTGGCTGCCTGTGAGTACGGTCTGGATGGTAACTTCGAGAAACTCGTCAATCCCACCGGTCGCTTTGTCATGGGCGGCAGCTACGCCGACTGCGGCGTGACTGGCCGCAAGCTGGCGTGCGATACCTACGGCGGCATCGGCCGAATGGGCGGTGGTGCGCTGAGCGGCAAAGACCCCACCAAGGTGGATAGGTCCGCAGCGTATATGGCACGGAAGATCGCCAAGGACATCGTGCAGGCCGGCTACGCTGACAAGTGCGAAATCCAGCTGGCGTATGCCATCGGCGTGGTACAGCCGGTGGGCGTGGCGGTGGAGTGCTTCGGCACGGAGCACCAGCCGCTGGACTTCATCCAGGCTTACGTCAAGGACAGCTACGACCTGACCCCGCAGGGTATCATCCAGCGTCTGGGTCTGCTGGACGTGGATTACAACAGGGTCAGTGCCTACGGTCACTTCGGCAAGCCCGGCCTGCCGTGGGAGGAATGACCCTTGCCCCGCAGACCCAAGGTGTCGTGCCGGCACCCCGGTTGCCCGGAGCTCGTAGAACCCGGCACTCTCTACTGTGCAAAGCACCTGCCGCTGCACCCGGAAGTCACACGCCCGGCGGGTAAGCGTGGCTATACCCGACAGTGGCAAAAAATAAGCAGGCAGTACCTCCAAGCCCATCCGCTCTGCGCCGAGTGCATGAGGCAGGGGAGATACACGAAAGCCACCGTGGTGGACCATATCACACCGCACCGTGGCGATCCCGGACTATTCTGGGACGAAGCAAACTGGCAGCCGATGTGCAAAGCCTGCCATGACCGCAAGACTCTGACCAAAGACATCCACCCGGTGTACCGCTACTGACCCCCACCGGGGGCCGGGGTCACTTCTCTGTGGCGAAGTCAACAGAAGACCGGTGGCCCCTTTCGTGTGGAAAAACGCAAAATTCATAGGCCGGGGGTCCCGGAATTAACGGCGCAAAATGAACAAGGTGAAGATGAGGGCATCGGGGTGAACGCTCCGGTGCCTTTTGTTTTCCCCGAAACGAACCAAAGCGTGTGAAAATCCTTGCTACATGGGACTTTTCGCACGTTTTAGCTTGTTCCCGGACAAGGAGAAGCAAGCAGCAGCCGGACGCCGCAAAAACAAACTAACCCGGCGGGGCAGGGTCGGTTGCCGCTTCGCTTCTTTTCGTATGCTTTTTGAGATTTTCCACTGGAACTGACATAGAAACGGCGAAAAATGAGGATGGGGTGAGGATGGATGGAAGATTACACAGCCGAGATGATCAAGGACATGGCGTTTTCCTTCTGTCCGCAGTGTGGCGCAGCCATCGTACCGAACCATCGGGGACGGCCGAGAAAGTTCTGCTCTCCGGAATGCCGATCCAAGTGGAACAACACCCACCCAAGACCGCAGAACTGGAAGACCGTGCGGTCAAAGGTCTGCCCGATGTGCGGCAGAGAGTTCTCCTACCGCCACCAGTACGGTCTTCCAAGAAAGTATTGCAGTCGAGCCTGTGCCAATAAGGGCAGGGCGAAGGGAGAGAGCAGCATTGGAAAATAAAGTGATCGGCGTATTTGCAGTCTGCAACACCGCAGGCATCTGTGTACATGAAATTGACCATGCAGAGGACAGAGTCCTTGCTTCCATGAATGGGATAGACCCGGAATGGTATCCGATTACGGAAAAACCGCAGTCGGAGATGGGCGGGGACAGCGATGAATTGGAGTCGGGCTTTGAGTTCGGATCCTTTTTTGTACCGTTCTCTGAGGTCATGCGTGTGTGAATCTGAACTGGGAGGAGCTACATGAAAGCAACTGCTGAACTGAAAATGCTGCCGGTGTCCGTACTCAAGCCGGCTGCATACAATCCCCGGAAGAAGCTGAAGCCGGGGGACAAGGAGTACGAGAAGATCAAGAACTCCATTGAGGAGTTCGGATTCGCTGACCCGCTCGTGGTCAATGCCGATATGACGATCATCGGCGGTCATCAACGCCTGACCGTTGCGATGGCACTGGGCTATACCGAAGTGCCTTGTGCGGTGGTGGACATCGACAAGACCAGAGAGAAAGCCCTGAACATCGCTCTCAACAAAATCACCGGCGCGTGGGATGATTCCCTGCTGGCTGACCTGTTGAAGGATATCGAGAACTCCAACTTCGACCTTGGCAAGACGGGCTTTGAGCCGCCTGAGATCGAGACGCTGTTCAACAAAGTCCACGACAAGGACATCAAGGAAGATGACTTCGATGTGGAATCTGAGCTGAAACAGCCGACCTTCTCGCAGGCAGGTGACCTTTGGATGCTGGGCCGGCACCGTGTTCTGTGCGGTGATTCTACGAAGGCTGAGTGCTACGATACCCTGATGGACGGCGTGAAGGCCAACCTTGTGCTTTCCGATCCCCCGTACAATGTAGATGTGGAAGAAACGGCCGGTAAGATCATGAACGACAACATGGGCGACTCGGAATTCTACGAGTTCCTGCTGGCGGCGTTTAAGCAGATGCACGGTCATCTGGCGGATGACGGTTCCATCTACATCTTCCACGCCGATACGGAAGGTCTGAATTTCCGAAAGGCGTTCAAGGATGCGGGATTCTATCTATCCGGTTGCTGTATCTGGAAAAAGAATGCTCTGGTGCTGGGCCGCAGTCCCTATCAGTGGCAGCATGAACCCTGCCTCTATGGGTGGAAACTGAAGGGCAAGCACCAGTGGTACTCCGACCGTAAGCAGACCACCATCTGGGAGTACGACCGTCCCAAAGCAAACAAAGACCACCCGACCATGAAGCCCATCGGCCTGATGAGCTATCCCATCCGCAACTCCACCATGACCAACGGCATCGTCCTTGACCCCTTCCTCGGCAGCGGCTCGACCTTGATCGCCTGTGAGGAGACTGACCGGGTGTGCCGGGGCATTGAGCTTGACCCCAAATTCGTGGATGTTATCGTTAAGCGCTATATCGAACACAGCGAAGGTCGCTATGAGGATGTGTATGTCCTCCGTAACGGTCAAAAGCTGAAGTTCGATGAGGTGGCGTCCTTCCAGCCGGAACAGGAGGGCGCAGATGACTGAACCCAGATGTGTCCTGTTCCATGACAACTTCCAGAACTTCAAGTCCTATAACATCCCCAAGGCACAGCTGGTGATCGCCGACATCCCGTATAACATCGGGTCGGACTTCTACGCCAGCCGCCCGGATTGGTATGTGGACGGAGATAACCGGAATGGAGAGAGCGATAAGGCCCGGAAAGCGGCATTCAACACCGACTTCACTTTCAATATCGCAGAATATTTCCATTTCTGTAACCGGCTGCTGAAGAAAGAACCCATGAAAGGGGAAAAGGGCGCACCGTGCATGATCGTGTTCTGTGCGTTCCAGCAGATCCCCAAGGTCATCACGGAAGCTGAGAAGTACGGCTTCAAGAACTATATCCCGCTGACCTTCTGTAAGAACTACAGCCCGCAGGTCTTGAAAGCCAACATGAAGATCGTGGGTGCAACGGAGTATGCACTGGTCTTGTACCGGGGCAAGCTCCCGAAGTTCAACAACGTCGGCGGGGACGGCAAGTCCCACATGATCTTCAATTGGTTTGACTGGAAACGGGATGGCAAGGACTATCCGAAGATCCATCCGTCTCAGAAACCGGTGTCCGTGCTGAAACGCCTGATCGAGATCTTTACCGATCCCGGAGATGTGGTAATCGACCCTTGCGCCGGAAGCGGTGCAACGCTCCGGGCGGCCAGAGAACTGGGACGTGACAGCTACGGATTTGAAGTGTCCAAGGATTTCTACCTGAAAGCCAAAGAGCAAATGCTCGGAGAGGAGGCTGTATGAGCACCGAATCGAATATCCAACTGACCCTCGGCAGCCTCTTTGATGGCTCCGGGGGTTTTCCTTTGGGCGGTTTACTGACAGGCTGTATCACGCCGCTGTGGAGCAGCGAAGTGGAGCCCTTCGCCATCCGGGTCACGACCAAGCGTCTGCCGGAGGTGAAGCACTACGGGGATGTGTCCGCCATCAACGGCGCAGACTTGCCGCCGGTGGATATCATCACCTTTGGCAGTCCTTGTCAGGATATGTCCATTGCCGGTAAAAGAGACGGTCTGGATGGTTCACGGTCCAGCCTGTTCTATGAAGCGATTCGAATCGTGGAGGAAATGAGGTGTAAGACCAATGGAGCAAAACCAAGATTTATCGTATGGGAGAATGTCCCAGGCGCCTTCTCGTCCAACAAAGGGCAGGACTTCAAAGCAGTCCTCGAAGCCGTCATCGGTGTTAAGGAACCGTCCACCGAGGTGCCTGCGCCTGACAAAAAAGGCTGGCCCGATGCAGATTACTATCTGGGAGACGGATGGAGCGTCGCATATCGAGTTCTTGACGCTCAATGGTGGGGCGTACCCCAAAGGAGAAAACGCATCTACCTTGTCGCAGATTTTGCAGACCACGGTGCTCCAAAAGTATTATTTGAGTCCGAAGGCGTGTCTGGGTATTCTGCGGAGAGCTTCCGTGCGTGGCAAAGAGCTGCCTCCGGTGCTGAAGGCGGCACTGGAACGGCAGGCTGCTGCGGAAGAATCTGCCTGAACGATCAGGGCAGGGAGAGGATGGATGTGACCGAGGAGGTGACCTCCACTCTCCGTGCAGAGGCACATCACCCGCCTTGCGTTTTGGAATCCGCAGGTTTTTGCACCGAACACTCCGCCAATGCGAGGAGCATCGGATATGAGGAAGAACGTTCTCCCACTCTCCGGGCCGGAGTCGTGCCTGCCGCCATCACTTTGGAAAATCATCCGACTGACAGTCGAGTGAAAATTTCCAAGGATGGCAAGGTACAGACTCTGACCAGTAGATGCGGTACGGGCGGCGGCAATGTTCCGCTGGTTCTGGATGGCGTGGAAAACAGCGGGAAAGAGGTGGAAAACTCACCTGCAGTCACACTGAAAATTCGTTCTGGATGTGAGGGTGGCGGCAAAGGTGCTATCTGGCAGGAGGAAAAATCTGCTACCCTCGGCTGCAACAACGACCAGACCGTGTTCGTGCCTAAGTGCTACGGTGTCTGCTCCAAGGCCAGCCATTCCATGATGTCGGATAACCCCCACAGCGGATTCTATGAAGCGGAAACTTCCCGGACGCTTGATCGCAGCGGCGGTGACCCGACCTGTAACCAGGGTGGGCTGTGTATCTGTGAACCTGTTGTCTGCGTGGATCAGGGTGGAGGCAAGTCGAACTGCACGGTAGACGAACAGGTGGCACCGCCTCTGGCCTGCACCCATGGCGGGGCTCCGGCAGTAGCCTTTACCCAGAACCAGCGAGATGAAGTCCGGGATCTGGGCGAGACGGCGGGTTCGCTGTCTGCACAGCCGGGAATGAAACAGCAGACCTTTGTGGCGCAGCCGGATGAGGTGACGGCATTCCATGTAAATCAGCGCAATGAGCTGATCGACCTGCATGGAAAGTCCGGTGCGCTCATGGCGACCCGAAGCGACCAGATGCAGACCTTCGTGCTGCAGGGCAACATGATCGGCCGCAAAGACGAGAATGGTCCGCAAGGTGACGGCATCAACGAAGATGTCTGCTTTACGCTGGATGCCACTGACCGTCACGCAGTCTGCGCACCGGAAGATGTTTACGCCATGACCACCGGCTCCTTCATGAGGGTCGAGGAGAATGTGTCTCCCACCCTTATGGCCCGGGACTTTAAAGACCCCACCACCATAGCACCGGTGCCGCACCTGAACGATGGCGTGTCGGGAACGGTGGCGACTGGGGCGCATCCCAGCGGCTTCAACGGGCAGGATGCTTTCAATGACCGGCTGGTCATCGACAACCCGGAGGCACAGCCGGCTCCCGTATCCTATACTGTCCGCCGTCTGACCCCGACCGAGTGCGCTCGGCTGCAGGGTTTCCCGGACTGGTGGTGCCGTGACCTCGAAACTGAGAATCCCACGGAAGAAGAAATCTCTTTCTGGCAGGATGTGTTTGAAACGCACCGCAGAATTGTGACCCATGCCAAGAAACCGAAAACGGAGAAGCAGATCCGTAAATGGCTGGCAGACCCGTATTCGGATGCCGCAGAGTATAAGCTCTGGGGCAATGGCGTTTCTTTGCCCATAGTTTTTTTCGTTCTAAGTGGCATTGTATGGGCGGCCGGATTGCCTGAGAATGGGAGTGAATCGGAGTGAGCATCACCCTGACTGCTTTTCTTGAGCAGCTTGAAACCATCTGTGCCACGAAACCGGACTATCGCATCGGCGGCAGCGGTACGGATGGTACCTGTGACTGCGTTGGTCTCATCATCGGTGCGGTCCGCAGGGCTGGTGGAGGCTGGAATGGCATCCACGGCAGTAACTACGCAGCCCGGAAACAGATGACGGACTTTGCAGAGATCAAATCCGCTGATCTGTTTGTGGGTGAGATCGTCTACAAAGCCCGAGAACCGGGAGACAGCAGCTACAATCTGCCGGACCGCTACAAGGCGGATGGCGGTGATCTGCTGGACTACTATCATGTAGGTGTCGTCACCAAGGTGCGTCCGCTGGAAATCACCCACTGTTCCCCTACGGTGAACGGTAACAGCATCCACCGGGATGCAACGCTCGGTAAGTGGAAATACGGTGGCCGGCTGAAGGGCATCAACTATAAAAGTGATCGAGAGGAGAAGGTCGAGATGGAAAAGGTCAATATGCTGGCAGTAAATTGCAAGGCAACCGTCACGGGCGGGCGATTGAGTCTGCGTCAAGCTCCGTCCAAGACCGCAGACCGGCTGGCATGGATTCCCAATGGTACCCGGCTGGATGTGACCGGGCAGGGAGACGGCTGGTGTGCTGTAACCTACGACACCATTCCCGGCTACGTCATGGAACGCTACCTGATCCTGGACGAGGAGAAAAAGCCCCTGACCGAGGCCGAGCGTCTGGAAGCTCTGGAAAATAAGACGGCTGAGTTTGAGCAGCGCATCGCTGCGCTGGAAGCAAGAGCCGGCTGAAACCAATAAAATGGCCCACGGTATTACGAGGTAAAGGCTACCCCGTGATACCGTGGGCGTACATATCGGATGATCTTGCACAGTCGTGTTTTGCACGGATCGTGTAAAAGGTCGAATATGAAGAATGTCGAGAAATGGCCTTGCTATTTCATCGATTCAGAGCGATATATGTGCTACCGAAAACAAAGAAAGGGGCACAAAGCCATGAAAAAGTACGCACTGAATATTGATGACCGCAAGGTTCTGGTAAGCCGCCTGATGGAGTTGACTGGGCTTCATTCCCGGTACACTTTCATGCCGCGCTGCGCTTACATCGTTGGCAGCTACACCGTAGAAAAGGAGGGAACGCTTGTGATCGAAGACAACGCTGCGCCGGAGATCATCCGGACGCTGCTGGACGAGGGCATCATCCGTGAGGAAGGTGCGGAAACCCCGGAGACTCCGGAAACCGAAGCCGCCTGCGGGGAGACCACGGAATCGGAGTGTGAAGAGTCAGACGAGACCGTGGACAGTACCGAGGATACCCAGCCCACCGAGGAACCGGACGCAACTGCCGAGGAATCCCCGGAAATTCAAGAACCGGTGGACGAGGATGAGCCGATGGACACTGTGAATGACACCGATGCGGACGAGGCACCTGCTCCGATCGAACAGCCGACCTTACAGGATGTGGATGAGCTGACCATCAGCCTGCCGATGTCCGGGCATACCGCCCAGAGTTTGCGGAATTTTCTGAACCTTATGTACAGCCGAGGCCCTCTGCTGAACAAAGCGATGGGCACGAACTTCACGGTGTCGCAGGGACTTCTGGACGCACTGGAACAGGCAACTCCCCACACGGTGAGCGAGATGCTGGATGAGCTGGAAGAATACCGCATGGGTGCCGGCACCACCGGCATGACCGGCATCCAGATCACGGAGCAGAAGATCAGCATGGCTTTTGTCGGTCCGCTGACACAGGAGAAGGTCAGTGCCTACACAGAACTTTGTTCCGCTATGAACCGGATGGCAGTCACCCAAAAGAGGATTCAGGCAAAGACCATCAACGACGCCAATGAGAAGTACGCACTTCGCATCTGGCTGATCCGACTGGGTCTGAACGGAGATGAACACAAGACCATCCGCAAGCTCCTGATGCAGAACCTTTCCGGTCATGCGGCATTCCGCACCGAGGAAGATGCCGAAAAGTTCCGGGTCAAGGAAAAGGCAAAGCGGGATGCCCTGAAAGCCGCGAAACAGGCGGCACAGGGCGGCGTTTCTGCCGCCGAGGAAACGGCCGAAGCGGCAGCGGAATCCCCCACACAGCCCGACTGTGGGGCAGACGGCGCACCCCAGGCGCAGGAGGCGGGAGCGTGAGCTCCTGACCCCTTATGGGGACCGCCGGATAAGAGAGAGCTTCTTCCATTGTACTGATATTAACTCTGAAAATGTACAGTATCAAGTGTGTTTTTTGCCATAATGTACACGATCTTTGCCTTGAATGATCGGTGATTATTTGACCCTTTATGGCCTTGCTATCCTCCCTACATGACGGTAATATGCACATACCGCAAGGGGAACAGAACAAGACAAAAGGAGATAAACACCATGAACGATAAGACCAGAGAGCAGATCGAAGCCATGAAGATGCAGACCATCGGGGTCGAGGTTGAGATGAACAACATCACCCGCGAGAAAGCCGCCAGAAAGGTTGCCGAGTTCTTCGGAACGACCGCATGGTACGCAGCCGGCGAGTACGGGTACATGAGCTGGGCTTGTAAGGACCAGCAGGGCAGGGTTTGGAAATTCCAGCGAGACATCAGCATCCACGGACCGGAAGCTGAAAAGTGCGAGATGGTGACCCCCATCCTTACCTACGAGGACATCGAGACCTTGCAGGCGATCATCCGACTGCTCCGCAAGGCTGGCGCAAAGTCCAGTCCCAGCCGGGGATGCGGCGTTCACATCCACATCGGCAAGGGCAGCCACACCCCCAAGACTCTGCGGAATCTGGTCAACATCATGGCCGCCCACGAAGAACAGATCGGCAGAGCGATTCGCATCGATGCAGGCAGAACCGGACAGTATTGCCGAGTGGTCGACCCCCGATTCCTTGACCAGCTGAACAAGAGAAAGCCGACGACCATGACTGAGCTTGCCGACATCTGGTACGCCGGCAACCACGCAAACTACGGCAGAACGGCACATTACAATGAAAGCCGATACCATATGCTGAACCTCCACGCCACCTTCACCAAGGGCACGATTGAATTCCGGCTTTTCCAGTTTGCCGACCCCAGCGACGGCAAGCAGAACGGACTTCACGCCGGTGAGCTGAAAGCCTACATCCAGCTTTGCCTCGCAATGAGCCAGCTTGCCAAGATGGTGAAGACCGCAAGCCCCAAGCCCCAGCAGACCGACAACGAGAAATATGCAATGCGGTGCTGGATGCTTCGGCTGGGCTTCATCGGGGACGAGTTCAAAACAGCACGGGAGATCCTTCTGCGGAATATGGAGGGCAACGCAAGCTGGCGCAACGCATAAGCGCCGACTTGCACGGGCACCTATCGGGCGGGCAACCGCCCTTTAGGCGGTAGAAGGAGGGCGATACGCCATGAAAAATGAAACCAGAGAAACCGCACACGGCAGAACGTTCCGGGTGGTCATCACCGAGACCCTCAAACGGGTGGTCGAGGTCAACGAATCCGAGATCAAGGAACCCACGATGGATGAGGCCGTCCAGGCGGTCAGCGACTGGTGGCACAACGGACAGATCATTTTGGAAGCCGAGGACTTTGACGGCGTGGACTTTTCCGCAGCGGAAGGCGGTGAGGTCGGTGATTGATCACTTCCGGTTCGACAAGGGCGGGATCAGCAGAAAGCCGTCCCGGTACTATCTTGCCTACGGCAGCAACCTTGACATGGAACGGATGGGGCACAGATGCCCCTATGCGGTGCCGGTCGGTGTTACCGAAATCTACGGATACCGACTCCTGTTCAAGAAAAGTAAGACTGGGTGCTACACCACCATCGAGCAGGACGCCAATGAAAGCGTTCCGGCTGTGGTCTGGTTGCTTTCCGAGTTTGATGAACTGCTGCTGGACCGGTACGAGGGCTGCCCGCGGTACTATTACAAGAAGCAGTTCCAGCTTCCCGTCTGGAATCTGGATGGGCATCGAATGAAGAAGCTGAAAACCTGCATGGCATACATCCTGCACGAAGAACGGCAGCTCGGCTGCCCCAGCCATGAGTACTTCGACTTGCTGGCAGACGGGTATACGGAGTGGGGATTCCCGACAGATACATTGCACAGCGGGCTGTCTTCCAGCATCGGAAAGGCGGCAGCAGTGGAGTTCCTCAAGGAAATCGACTGAGTACAATTTTGCCGATCCTGTGAGGAAATCATTGTGCAGGATATGATGCACATTGGCCTTGCTATTCGGGCAAAACAGAGGCATATATAGCATACCGCCAGACAACAGCGGAAACGAAAGGAGCAAGCGACTATGAACGAAAAGAAGTATTACATCGCATACGGCAGCAACCTGTCGGTGGAGCAGATGGCACAGCGGTGCCCGGATGCCCGCATTGTGGGGCAGGCCGCTCTGGAAGACTGGGAGCTGGCCTTCCACGGCTGCGCGACCATCCTGCCGAACAAGGGAAAGAACACGCCGGTTCTGGTGTGGGAGATCTCCGCTAGCGATGAGAAGAACCTCGACATCTACGAAGGTTATCCGAACTTCTATCGCAAGGAAAACATGACGGTCGAGGTGGTGAGCAAAGATGCAGAGCCCATGACCGTCACCGCAATGGTCTACATCATGGAAGACACCTACGGCGAGCGGATGCCGAGCCGGTACTACTATCGGGTCCTTCACGATGGCTATAAGGCATTTCATTTCCCGATGCACATTCTGGAAGGTGCACTGAAGAAGTGTACCAGCAACAAGAAACTCGCGGAGAATATGATCAAGGAGGTGCAGGGATGAGATTTCCGGATAGAAAGACCGTGGAATACCTGCGGACACAGTTCCCGGTCGGCTGCCGTGTGGTGCTGGACCGAATGGACGATGCTCAGGCACCGGCCTTGGGCACGCAGGGAACCTGCCGTGGTGTGGACGATGCCGGCAATGTGATGGTTTCCTGGGATACAGGCGGCAGCCTGAACGTTGCCTACGGCGCGGACAGTTGCCACCGTGTAGCGTCCGAGGCCGAGGTAAAGAAATCGCTCGACCACCTCGGTAAGACGCGACAGACGGGCCCACGTTGCCCACGGTGCGGCGCTGAGCCGGATAGCTACGACCACCAGCAGCAAGCCCTCAGCCGCTACGCAGAGATCATGGTGTGCAACGCCTGCGGAACGATAGAAGCGATGGAAGACTTTCTTGGGCAAGCAACACCGCTGACCGACTGGGCGATCGTGAAAGCGGGGTGGGTCGAATGAAGGTGCTTTTGATCGAGCCGATGGAACATCCGAAGGAGATCGATATCCAGCCCACGCTGGAAGAGTACTATAAGGTGCTGGACTGCGACTGCATCACGGCAACCTACCCGTGGCCGGAACCGGTCGCTCTGGTCACGGACGACAACGGACTGTTTACGGATAAGCTGTTCAGCCGGTATATCCGGGAACTGAAACAGCCGATCCGAGGCGGCTTCTTCCTCTGCGGGTTGGGCAAGGAAGATTTCACGGACTTGCCGCCGGAACTCATGGACAAGTTCAAGAAACGGTTCTGGAATCCGGAACTTTTCATTCGCACCGCATCGGGACTCGCAGCCATCCAAACCAGCGACGGCACACGGCCCGAATAAAGAAAACGGCCCCTTCTGCCTAAGCAGGAGGGGCTGGCTTGTGGGCTGGTGGGGGGCCTCGGATCATCGAGAACCCTTTCCCAGTTTACTGTATATTAGCTCTGGTTTGCAAGAATAGCAAGCCGGGAAAGAGCAGGATCTTCCACGATCTTTAGGCGGCAGAACTGTGTATATGGTCAACGGAAAACGGGGACAACGAGGAATAGCCCCAGCTTTGCTTGGGGTTCCTTGGCGGATTCCCTTAAAGGAAATCCCGCATGCTCATGCCGACTTCGTAGAGCTGCTGCTCAAGGCTCATGTAATGCCATTCTTCTTCCTCGTCCGCTTCCTCCTCCAGTTCTTCGGGGAAGGGGTCGTGTTTCCAGCCGCCCTTGCGGTATTCTTCTTCCCGGATGTCGTTGCGGTCGAAAATGTCCAGCTCGTATTCTTCTTCAAGCTCTGCAATGCGGTCCTCGATGATGCTTTCGATCTCGCTGATGGTCTTTTTCATGGTGGTTGCCTCCGTTTTCCGTGTGTGTTTTCCTTTCGGTGTCTGTATATTCGCTCTAAAACACATATTTATCAAGGCCATTTATCGATATAGATCCACCAAAGATATGGGCAGATGATCGTCGATAATATGACGTTTTATGGCCTTGCTATTATGCCGAAACGACGGTAATATGCACATACCGAAACGGAAAGGAAGGAAAAAACATGGAACGCTACACCTACGAAATCACCTTCACCCGGCTGGACGGCCAGCCCGACGAGACTCAGCAGTACACCGACGAGGGGTTTGCCAGAGAATGCTTCCGACTTTTCGATGAGCCGGACAGCGCCGAGCTGTACAGCCGCATCCGCCTGACCCGCCACGACTGGGAAACCGGTGCGGATGAGATTCTGGATACCTTGGAATTTTGAAAGGAGAGCACGAACATGAAAATGGAACTGGACAAGAAGCTGGACACGATCCGGCTCAATGTATTGGCCGCCAATTTTGGCGACCTTGCCACTCGCCGTCAGATGATTCAGGAGTTCGGGGATTACCCGGACGCTCTGTGGGGTGTCAATGAAAATGGGGAGAAGGTGATGCTCAGCATCCGGAAGAGCGGCATCACGGAGCGTGTGTTCCAGTCGAACCGGTGGGTTCGGGTCAACGAATACGACGCCGACGGCTGTGAGGCCGGCGAGACCTACGAAGGACGCTGGGCAGAGTGCCCGAAACCCACGGTGCCGGAGACGGAGGAGGAACTGGAACTTTCGGATGCCCAAAGTGCCCGCAACGATGAGATCTACAACGCTGCGTATGAATTCTGCAAGGTCATGGCGGAGGATGACGACCTCCAATGGAACATGGAGATCCTCGGAGAACTGGCAGACTTTGCCGCCGAGCTCCTGACCCGGCACGGCAGCCGTGTGCGCTATCCTGCGGTGGTCACCGAACCGGACGGAAGACAGTATATCGAGGAATATCACGGCGGCGCAAAGTGACACATTTTCCGGAGTGAAGGGCTAGATGATCGTGTACATTAGCCGCTTGCTATCACCCCTGAGTGACGGTAATATACAGTCACAAAAACGAAGGGAGATAAACACCATGACCTACACGAACATCCGACTTTTCACTGCCAACGGCATTCCGGAGGCACTCAGCAACCTTTGGTACGGTACCGACTGCTCGGTGGTCGAGATCCAAGACGCCATCGAAGATGCCGAGAACGCAGCAGACCTTCTGCGGCGCATCCAGAAGATGAAACCTCTGAGGAAGGTTGCCCTCGACCGGGAAACCGAACAGAAGGTGCGGTTCAAGACCACCGATTGCTGGGGCAATACAAGCTACCTCGAAATCCGCAAGTAAACCGGACGGATAGGGGCAAGGGGCTGGGAAACCGGCCTTTTGCTCGTGTCCGTCCAATGTCATACCGCCCGAATGTACACAAATCCAGGGGCGAATGATCGTGTATCATAGCCGCTTGATAGTGTGCGAAAGTGACGGTAATATGTGCATACCGAAAGGGAAAACCCCACGGAAAACACAAAAAACACGTTGGAGGATACAAAAATGACGAAGAATGAAAACCGCATCAATAAGCTTTTCGAGGAACTGGTTCCCACGAGCGGCAAGGCGGATAGCCTCGCCGGAGAACTGGTCAGAGCCACCGCACGGATCGGGTACCGATTCTTCAACGACGGCGACATGGTCAACCAGGGCTACGGCAAAGAAACCTGCAACCCCGCGGCCCGGTTCCTGATCGCCAAGGGCAACGCAGAAATCAGCAGCCTGACCGTAGCCCTTTGGGAGATCTTCAGCGAGGATGCCTACGAAAAGGTTCTGGATACCCTTGAGGGTGCGGTTGCCGACTACATCAAGCAGAACCCCGACCTTCGCAGCCAGCCCACCAAGGATATGTGGGATTACCGCGATATGGCGGAAGACTGGGACGATAGCTGCGATGAGGAAGAGGACTACGACGACTGCGAAGACGACTACGATGAGGAAGAAGACTACTGAGCAGAAAACTGCGGGGGCGTGCCTGAAAGGGCAGCCCCTTTTCCTGTGCATGGACTCTCAAATATACACCGATTCTGGCGTGAATGATCGTGTGATCTGCGGCCTTGCTATCTGCGGGACGTGACGGTAATATACAGTCACAAAAACGAAAGCGAGGTACACAGACATGAAAAAGCAGACCTTGACCAAGAAGCAGCAGAAAGCCCTGCTGGACATCGCAAAGCGCCTGATGGTGGCGGTGGAAAGCCGAGGCGACCTTGAAGCACGCGGCTGCGACAGCGAGGATTTCATCGAGGTTCCCGTTTGGGGCATCCAGAAAGCCATGGAGGAAGCCTACCTTCTGGGCAAGGCGGAGAAGTAAGCCCGACACAGCCCCCACAAAGGGGCACAGGCGCAGGCCGACAAACTCCCCAACCAAACCGCACAAGCCCCACACAGGGGCTGTGTGGCGGGGTGGTGGGGCAACGGAGGAATGAGTATGAACGACGAAAAAGTCATGGACCTTATCGTGGACATCTACAACAATATGAATGACGAGGATAAGGCCGGCTTTACGCTGGAGACTGCCAAGGAGATGGTCAAGGACCAGATAGAAATTGATTTTTCTCATGGTCGTGAGCCACTGGAATACGACCCCCAGCTCTTTTATGAAGTAATCCGGGAATTCATTGAACAGGATGCCGAGGACGGAGAATGATGTACATTCTGCCCGGTATTCCGGGCAGATGATCGTGTATCATAGCCGCTTGATAGTGTGCGAAAGTGACGGTAATATGTGCATACCGAAAGGGAAAGACCCTACGGAATGAAAAACACGGAGGATTTCACCATGAAGAAGCATCTGAACAACTTCCCGGAACACAGCATCAGCATCGAGAGCTACTACGACCTGCTCAGTCCTTGCAACGACAGCATCCTGCAGTTTGGCGACCGGGTTCTGGTTGCCAAAACGAACTGGAAGGGCGGCGTGGAGGCTGCGGTTTACGGATTCGCTGAGGACCCCAAGGAAGGGCTTTCATCGATCGAGTGCCGACTGGAACTGCTGAAGATTTCGGATGAGGTCTTCTCGGATGCCGGACACGCCATCGAATGGTGCATCCGGAACGCACACTGAGATATGGGCGGGGGCTCCCTGCGGGGGGCTTTCGCTCGTTGCGGCAGATCTTCCGTGTGCAGGATATACACATATCCGACAAGACTGTGGGCGAATGATCGTGTATCATAGCCGCTTGATATACTTCCCCAGTGACGGTAATATACAGTCACACCGAAGGGGAGAAGCCCCACGGAAAACAAAGCATACGGAGGATACAGACCATGATGAAGAAAACCAAAACTTACCTGACTCGCATTCAGGCGGCTGCCACCGAGCGAGAGCTGACCGGCATTGAGATTGCCTTCAAGCAGGACATGAGCATCAACTGCGATGACCTTGGCAGACTTTGCCGGGCAGCCGAGGACAAGCGGTACACTCTGCGGAACAACGCCGAAACCATGAGGCTCAAGGACATCCTTTTCCAGCGGACAAAGGCCGAGATGGACGCCTACCACGACATGAGCCGAAAGCCGGAAAGCTGGACAGCCGAGGACATCGCCCACCAGCGCATCCGCTTTTGCAGCATCTGGCAGGTCATCGAGGAGGCCGAGCTTGCCGACGAGTATGAAGCCTGGAAGGAAGCCAACCCCAACGCATAACTCACAAAGGACACACGCCCCGCAGAGGGCTGTGTCTCGTATCCAACGTGTTTGATATACAAAGGACTTCTTCGGAGGTCCTTTTTCTTTTGCCCATTTTTACAGAAGGGAGGGATAGCCAATGGCTACCAGAGGCAGAAAACCGAAGCCGACCGCCATGAAGGAACTGGAAGGCAATCCGGGCAAGCATCCGCTGAATACCAGCGAACCGAAGCCCACAAAGAAAGCACCGGCGTGTCCGAAATGGCTGGAGCCGGAAGCAAAAAAAGAATGGCGGCGTCTTGCCAAGCAGATGGAAGCCATCGGCATCCTGACCGAAGTGGACATGGCTGCCTTCGCCGGCTATTGTCAGGCATACGCACGATGGAAAGAAGCAGAAGAATTCATCACCCAGCACGGTTCCATCGTTAAGACACCGTCCGGGTACTGGCAGCAGGTGCCGCAGGTGTCCATTGCCCAGACGTATCTGAAGATCATGAACCGGTTCGCTGAACAGTTCGGTCTGACACCTTCTTCCCGAAGCCGGATCATTGGATCGGACGGCAGCCCAACGAATGCCGCCGACGAGATGGAAAGCCTGCTGGGAGGTGACGGATAATGGCAGAGACACGTCCTAAGAATTACCCGACGCTCAAGGACTACAAGCCCAGCCGCTTCATGCTGCCGACCTGTCACTACGATAAAGCCAAGGCCGACCGCGCCGTGCGCTTTATCGAAAACCTCCGACACACCAAAGGCAAGTGGGCGGGCAAGCGGTTCTGGCTGCTCCCTTGGCAGGAGCAGATCATCCGGGATGTTTTCGGTATTGTGGATGAGCGCGGAAACAGACAGTTCCGCACAGCTTATGTCGAAATCGGAAAGAAGAACGGCAAGTCGGAGCTGGCCGCTGCGGTGGCATTGTATCTGCTGTTTGCCGATAACGAGCCCTCCGCAGAAGTCTATGGCGCTGCCGCCGACCGGCAGCAGGCATCCATCGTCTTTGACGTTGCCAACCAGATGGTGCAGATGACGCCGGCACTCATGAAACGCTGCAAGATTATGGCGGCAACCAAACGCATTGTGAATTACAGCAACGCCGGGTTCTATCAGGTGTTGTCAGCGGAAGTCGGCACGAAGCACGGCTTGAATGTGTCCGGTCTGGTGCTGGATGAGGTCCATGCCCAGCCCAACCGCAAGCTCTACGATGTCCTGACCAAAGGTTCCGGTGACGCCCGTGAACAGCCGCTGTTCTTCCTGATTACCACGGCCGGCACGGACAAGGAGAGTATCTGCTATGAGCTGCACATGAAAGCCCTTGACCTGCTGAACGGTCGGAAAATTGACCACACCTTTTACCCGGTGGTCTATGGTCTGACCGATGAGGATGACTGGCACGATGAAGTCAACTGGTATAAGGCCAACCCCTCACTGGGACAGACCATCCAGATCCAGCGCGTCCGGGATGCTTACCAAGAGGCACTGGACAACCCAGCAGAGGAGAATGTATTCAAGCAGCTCCGTCTGAATATGTGGGTGTCCTCTCTGACCCGATTTATCCCGGAACACATCTATGACCTCGGCAACCAGCCAATCGATATGGAAGCCCTCAAAGGCCGTGACTGTTACGGTGGACTGGACTTGTCCAGCACCGGTGACATCACGGCTTTTGTGCTGATGTTCCCGCCCAGAACCCCGGAGGAAAAGTACATCATGCTGCCGTTCTTCTGGATTCCGGAGGATACGATTCCCCAGCGTGTGCGCAGGGCATCTGTGCCCTATGACATTTGGTTCCAGCAGGGCTACCTGATGGCGACCGAGGGCAATGTCATCCATTACGGGTTCATCGAAAAAGTCATCGAAGAACTGGGCAAGACTTATCATATTTTGGAAATCGCCTTTGACCGATGGGGAGCGGTGCAGATGACCCAGAACCTAGAGGGGATGGGATTCACGGTCGTACCTTTCGGACAAGGATTTAAGGATATGAGCCCGCCCACCAAGGAGTTCTATAAGCTCCTGATGGAAGGACGTATCGTTCACGGCGGCAACCCCATCATGGCATGGATGGCTGGCAATGTGGTCGTGGACACTGATCCGGCCGGCAATATCAAACCTACCAAGGCAAAGTCGCCGGAGAAAATTGACGGTATCGTCGCTGCGATCATGGCACTAGACCGCTGCATCCGAAATGAAGGACAGCAGCAGGGCAGCATCTACGATGAACGTGACATGATCGTTTTTTGATACACAAAAGCATGGAGGATAAGAATATGAAGTATCTGATGAGTGCAGGCTGGTGGCGCGCAGCAAGTATCCGCGCCGCAAAGACCATGTTCCAGACCGGTGCAGCACTGGTCGTGACACAGATGCCCAGCGGCACGGTGGACTGGATGGCGGTAGGCAGCGCAGCGATTGTGGCTGGCGTGGCCTCCCTCGGAACCAGCCTGGCCGGTCTGCCGGAGCTGGAGAAGGGGGATAACGCCTGATGACATTCTGGGAATGGCTGGGTTTTGAAAACCCAAGTGACTCTCCCCAACCTGAAACCCCATCACCGAAAGAAGGTCTGCCCCAGGTTACGGACAATGTCCGTGATTCCGGGCAGACCTTTGTGTTTGGCCGATCCAATGCCGGGGAACAGGTGGATGAAAAGGCCGCCATGCAGATCCCGACCGTGTATGCCTGTGTCCGACTGTTGGCAGAATCCATTGCCGCTTTGCCGCTACACCTGTATCGGGTAACGGACGAGAACGGCAACAAGGAAAAGGCAAGAGATCATCCGCTGTACAAGATCCTGTACCGACAGCCCAACCCGGAAATGACGTCCTTTGTGTTTTGTGAGACCCTGATGACCCATCTGCTCCTGTGGGGCAATGCCTACGCACAGATCGTCCGGGATGGCAAGAACACAGTGCTGGGTCTGTATCCGCTGCTGCCGGAAAACGTCGAAGTGGATCGCGATGAAAGCGGCGAGCTGTACTACATCTACCACGCCTATACGGATGAAGTTCCGGGAGAGCAGAACAAGGATATCTACTTTCGCCGGGATGAGATATTCCATGTGCCGGGGTTGGGCTTCAATGGTCTGATCGGTTTTTCACCGATCGCTATGATGGAGAACAGCCTCGGCACTTCCATTGCGGTGGACAAGTACGGCTCGGCGTTCTTCAAGAACGGCGCACAACCCAGCGGTGTGTTGGAACATCCCGGCGTCATGAAAGACCCGAACCGTGTCCGGGACAACTGGGAAGCAGCTTACGGCGGTGCGGCAAATGCGCATCGGGTGGCTGTTCTCGAAGAGGGCATGACCTACAAGCCTGTGTCGCTGCCGCCGGAGGACAGTCAGTTCCTTGAATCCAAGCAGTTCTCTGTGACGGAAATCTGCCGTATCTTTCGTGTGCCGCCGCATCTGGTAGCGGATCTGTCCCATGCGACCTTCTCCAACATCGAATACCAGTCGCTGAACTTCGTGATGCATTCCCTGACTCCGTGGCTCGTCCGCATTGAGCAGGGCATCATCAAGGATCTGCTGCTGGAGGACGAGCAGGATACCTACTTTCCGAAGTTCAATGTGGACGGTCTGCTGCGCGGCGACTACCAGAGCCGGATGAACGGCTATGCCACCGGCATCAGCAACGGTTTTCTGTCTCCCAATGATATCCATCGTCTGGAAAACATGGATCTGATCCCGGCTGACCAGGGAGGCGACGACTACTACCTCAACGGTGGCTATGTGAAGTTGAAAGACGCAGGACTGGCGCAGCAGAACAAGGCTGCCGCTGCCCAGCAGAATCAGCCTCAGCAGACACAGCCGGAGGAAGAAAACCCTGACAGCGATAACCGGCAGAGTGAGAGTATGCCGAAGAAAAGTGAAAGGAGAAGTAGATGAAAAAGTTCTGGAACTGGATCAAGGACAGTGACGAGACCAGAACTCTCCGGCTGGAAGGCCCCATCGACGAGGAATCTTTCTGGGGTGATGAAATTACACCGCAGATGTTCCGGGATGAGCTGAATGCCGGTGAGGGTGATGTGACCGTCTGGATCAACAGCCCGGGCGGCAATGTGTTTGCTGCTGCCGAGATCTATACCATGCTCAAGGACTACAAGGGCAGCATCACGGTCAAGATCGATGCGATTGCTGCATCTGCGGCGTCCGTTGTTGCCATGGCCGGAGATACCGTCCAGATGAGCCCGGTTGCTATGCTGATGATCCATGACCCCAGTACCGTTGCGATGGGGAACACCAAGGATATGGAGAAAGCTATCGAGGTGTTGAACGAGGTCAAGGAGAGCATCATCAACGCCTACGCATCCAAGAGTGGCCTGTCCCATGCCCGAATCGCAAACCTCATGTCCAACGAAACGTGGATGAATGCGAAGAAAGCCGTGGAATTGGGCTTTGCGGATGAAATCCTTTTCTCAAAGAAAGAGGATGAACCTGACAGTGACCCGGCGAACCCCGATAAGCCGGAGAAGACTCCCGATGAAGAACCGGGCGAGGGCGAAGAAAAGAAGCCGTTCCAACAGGATACGGCAGGGCACCTTTTCTCCAGCCGTCAGATGGATCTAATCGTCCTGAATCGTCTGGGAGTCAAGCCTGATACCCCTGCGGCTCAAACGGAGCCGCCCAGTGATCTCCCTGCGGAAGCCGGTCCTGTCCTTGACATGGACGGAAAGACGGAGGAAGGGGATTACTCCTATAACGTCCTGATGAAACAGCTGGAGTGCATGAAATGATGCGCCCCGGCTTTTTTCATGCCGAAAACACGAAATTCATGGAGGTACAACACTATGAGTAAGATTCTGGAACTGCGCACCAAGCGCAATACCCTCTGGGAGCAGACCAAGGATTTCCTGGAAAAGAACCGCGGCGATAACGGTCTGGTCAAGGCCGAGGCTGTGGAGCAGTACAACAAGATGGCACAGGAGGTCAAGGACCTAGGTACTGAGATCGAGCGGCTGGAACAGCAGGCACAGATCGAGGCACAGCTGTCTGCGCCCACTTCCAACCCCGTCCATGCCGATCCTAAGAACGGTGCAAAGAAGGATGTAAAGCCGACTGCCACTGCCGAGTACGCCGAGAACTTCTGGAACATGATCCGCAACCGTGGTCACTACGGCGAGGTCCGCAACGCTCTGTCTGTGGGCGAGGATACCGAGGGCGGCTTTACCGTTCCCGATGAGTTCGAAAAGAAGCTGGTGGAGGCACTGGAGGAGAACAACATCTTCCGTGGCATGGCGACTGTCATCCGTACCAGCTCCGGCACCCGCAAGATTCCCATTGCAGAGGATACCGGCGAGGCAAGCTGGATCGATGAGGGCGAGGAGATCCCCGAAAGCGATGCGACCTTCGGTCAGACCATGCTGTCCGCTTACAAGCTGGGTACCATGATCAAGATCTCCAACGAGCTGCTGAACGACTCCGCCTTTGACCTCGCCACCTATATTGCCCGCCGTTTCGGTGTGCGTATGGGCAATGCGGAGGAGCGCGCCTTCATCACCGGTGACGGTGTTGGTAAGCCTCTGGGTCTGCTGGCTGAGACCGGCGGTGCAAAGGTCGGTGTCAAGGCTGCCAAGCAGGATGCTGTCACCTTTGATGAGATCTTCAAGCTGTACTATGCGCTGAAGGCTCCTTACCGCAAGAAGGCGCAGTTCCTCTGCAACGAGGCACTGGTGCTGCAGCTGATGACCATCAAGGACAACAACGGCAACTATATCTGGAAGCCGGGTCTGGAGATCGGCAAGCCCGATACTCTGCTGAACCGTCCTCTGAAGACCTCCGCCTTCATGCCGGAGATCAAGGGCGGCAACAAGGTCATGGCCTTTGGTGACTACAGCTACTACTGGGTGGCTGACCGCCAGAACCGCACTTTCCGTCGCCTGAACGAGCTGTATGCCCGCACGGATCAGGTCGGCTTCCTGACCACTCAGCGTGTCGATGGCAAGCTGATCCTGCCCGAGTCCGTGCAGCTCCTCCAGATGGCTGCCGGCGGCTGATAAGAGAGGGGGATGACCGATCATGGCACTGATCCCGCTTTTTGAAGCGAAGACCTATCTGCGCGTGGACAGCGGGGATGAAGATGCCCTGATCGGTATCCTGCTTTCCTCGGCCGAGCAGATGTGCAAGGATGTGGGCCGGCTTTCAGATGACCAGTGGGAGGCAGTCAATGCCGCTGACCGGGATGCCGAGAACGGGGTCACACCGACGAGGGAGCTGGAAGCCCTCCGCAGCACTTGCCGTGTGGCAATTCTGTATGCACTGGGCTATTTGTACGAGCACCGGGACGAAGCGGACCATAAGCAGTTGATGCTGACGCTTCGTTCCATTCTGTTCGCTGTGAGGGAGGGGGTGTTCTGATGATCGATAAGCTGAACGAGAGGATCACGATCCAGCAAAGTAAGCACATGACCGATAAGGTTGGCAATCATCGGAACGCATGGGTGGATTATTACACCTGCTTCGCCTACGCTTCGACCTTTGAGGCGCAGGAGGATGAAGGTGAAGTCACAGCCGAACAGAAAAGCGTTGTGTTCACAGTACGTTGGTGTAGCGAGGTCAATAAGCTGACCTCCACCGGTTTCCGGGTCCTGTTCCGTGGGGAGCTTTACGACATCACGTCCGTGGACCCGATGAACTATGGTAAAAAGACCATCAAGCTGCATTGTCGGCTGGAACGGAGGCAGAAATGAGCAAGACCGTGAGCATTGACGGGATGGCAGAAGCCATCAATGAAGGCTTGCAGGAATATGCAAAGCTGGCATCCTTCGAGGTCAAACGGGCTGTTCGAAAGTCGGCCAAGACGGTCAAGGAACAAATCGAGACAGGCGCACCGTCTCGGACAGGGCGGTATAAATCCAGTTGGGTGGCAACAAAACAGGAAGAATCCAGCCAGAGCCTCCAGATGGTCGTCCATTCCAAGGACCGATACCAATTGGCGCACCTTTTGGAAAATGGGCACGCCAAGCGCGGCGGTGGGCGTGTGGCGGCAAGACCGCACATTGCTCCTGCCGAGCAGGAGGGTGTCGAGCTGCTCCAAAGCCTCATCGAGAAAGCACTGAAGTAGGAGGCACCATGACCCACGCAGAAGTCAAGGCAATGGTGGAAGAAATGGGGCTGCCCTATGCGTATGACCATTTCGCAGAAGGGGAGAGTCCCGATCCACCGTTCATCTGTTTCCTGTACCCGAGAGCGAAGAACTTCGGCGCAGACAACCTCGTGTACCACCATTTCAATCGGCTGGCTATCGAGGTATACACCGATTACAAAGATCTGGATACGGAGGCAGCAATCGAAGAAGTCCTGACCGCCCACGAGCTTTTCTATGAAAAGAGCGAGGTTTGGATCGAGACGGAGAAGATGTATGAAGTCCTGTATGAGCTGACCGTCTGAGTCAGCCGCAGGGCTTTTTTCACGAGAGGAGAAAGCAATGGGCAAGAAAAGCAACAAGGTCAAGTACGGCCTGAAAAACTGCCATTACGCCAAGGCGACCTTTGACGAGGACGGCGGCGTTACCTACGATACCCCGGTACGCATCCCCGGTGCGGTCAGTCTGTCCCTGGATGCCAATGGTGATATCGAACCGTTCTATGCGGACAATATCGCCTACTATGTCGTGAATAACAACTCCGGCTATGAAGGTGACCTGGAAATCGCCCTGATTCCGGAGTCCTTCCTCACGGACATTATGCACGAGGAACTGGATGGCAACGGCGTTCTGGCGGAAAACGCCAATGCCGAGCTGGAGCACTTCGCATTCCTGTTTGAGTTTGATGGTGATCAGCGGCACATCCGTCATGTCATGTACAACTGCGTGGCGAGCCGTCCGTCCATCGAAGGCGACACCAACGAGGACAGCAAGGAGGTCAAGACCGACACCCTGACCCTGCAGGCGACCCCGCTGGCAAACGGTTATGTCAAGGCTAAGACCGGCACCAACACCAGCGACGATGTCTACAACAAGTGGTACGAGAAGGTCTATGAGCCGCAGGCAGAGGCATCTAGTGTGGTGACTGAGGAGACTGATCCTCAGGGCTGATAAATCGAGGCAGGGCTTCGGCTCTGCTTCCTACATTATTGTGTAAGGAGATTTTCAATATGAAAAAGCATCGTGTATTTTCCCTGTTCACTGTCATCTTCGTGGCCTTCCTGCTGTTCCAGTCGGTGACCATCGTGCCAACCGGCTACACGGGCGTGAAGACCAGCTTCGGCCAGATTCAGGAGGCCACCATCCAGAGCGGCAAGCTCAACTTCACCATTCCGTTTGTCCAGAGCATCCATACCGTGTCCAACAAGCAGCAGGACAAGCACATCGAGGCACAGATCTGGGGCGAAGCCTCCGACAAGACTCCTGTGTATGCCGCAGATGTAATCGTGACCTATCAGGTGCTCCCGGAAAAGAGTGCATGGCTGTATGCCAATGTATCCGACACCAAGAATCTGGTCGGTGACGAGTTGGTGGCATCTGCCATCAAGTCCGCCATGGCCGAGCTTGGCCCCAATGAAGTGACCAACCGCACAAAGATCGAGCCTCTGGCCCAGCAGAAGCTGGCAGAGTCCCTGAACCAGAAGTATGGCGAGGGTGCTGTGTTCATCAATAAGGTGGTCATCAACAACATGGATTTTGAAGAGGCATACAACACTGCCATCCAGCAGAAGTCCATTGCCCAGCAGAACGCTGACAAGCAGAAAATCGAGAACGAGGCCGCCATTGCAAAGGCAGAAGCCGACAAGCAAGTGGCAATCACCAACGCCGAGGCAGAGGCACAGAAGACTTCCATTGCTGCGGATGCACAGGCCGAAGCGAACCGCAAGATTGCAGAGAGCCTGTCGGAACCTCTGATCGAGTACCAGAAGATCCAGAAATGGGATGGCAAGCTGCCCACCGTCAGCGGCAGCAATGCACTGGTCAGTATCGACCCGGCAGAGTAAGCGCGACACGAACTGAGGGCAGGGCGGAGGCTCTGCCCTTTCTACATGAAATGGAGGATTTGACTTATGGCTATTACGAAGAAAATCGAGATCGATGGACAGCAGGTTGATTTCCGCGCCAGCGCAGCCGTGCCGAGGCTGTATCGCATTAAGTTCGGCCGGGATATCTACAAAGACCTGCGTTCTCTGGAAAAGAGCGTGGGGGATAACGATGAGGAAAGTTCCAGCCTTGACCTGTTTAGTCTGGAGATGTTCGAGAATATCGCCTATATTATGGCGAAGCACGCCCATCCGGACCAGGTGCCGGACACCCCGGATGAGTGGCTGGAAAACTTCAATACCTTCTCTATCTACCAGATTCTGCCTCAGCTGATCGAACTGTGGGGCCTGAATGTCCAGACGGAGGTAGAGGCAAGAAAAAACCTCGCAAAAGTGAGCGGGTAATGACCACCCCACTCTTCATGCTGCGCTGTGTGCAGCTCGGTATCAGCATCGCCGACCTCGACTTGCTGACCATCGGGTTGGTCAATGACATGTTCACAGAGCGGAAGAACGATGAGTATCCGTATCAGGAGCTGGCATCTCAGGCTGACTTCGACCGGTTCTAACTAAACTTTCGTGCTTATATTGATTACGAAATAAGCACGAAGCTTTGTGAGGATAAAGAAAAATCCCGTCCAGCGTGTGCTGGGCGGGAAAATACTGTGATAGACAGTCCTATTCGATTTCAACATCTTCAAAACCAGCAAGGTCATCTTCAGTGATACCGAGACGGCGAAGCATCTCTTCTTCGGAAATAAAGGAAGATGCAGCTTGTTTTAGGGAAGTGATATCGTTTACAAGGACATTGTGGCCGGCTAAAATCGCTTCAGCGTCATCAACAACATGATAATAGCTGTATGTACAGAGCAAGTCGTAACATTCGGAGATGTATCCGAGTATATCGTACTTTTTGAATATTACGGCGCATTCAGTAGGGGAAATATGCCATCTGGTCTGTGCTATGCGAAAAACCCAGCATTGCATATCCGCTATGTCAATTTCTCTTTCGGTCATGCAAAACTCCTAGGCAGAAGCAGAATCGGTAGGTTTGCGAGTATCTTCAAAGACATTGCGGAGGTAATCGGGACCCTCCATCCAAAGGCCAGTAGAGTAATCGAACAGTTCCTTATAAGCAGGAGAGGTCGAAAACTCAAAGAACGCCTGATTGAAAGGAACACCTGTTTCAGTGCAGTAATCTTCGAGCATTGCTCGCATGACATACACAGCACAAGCTTCACGTTGTTCGTCGTTGACTTTATAGGTGCTTGAAGTCATAGATGTCACTCCTTACAAATTCGAGGGATTGGATTGCTTTTTCGTTGCAGAAGCAGAACTGGTCTTCCAAACGATTCGGCAAAAGTGCCTTGATGGCAAAACTATCGGCATCTTCGGAACCGGGTTCACCATAAGCGCGTGTGGTGTAAAGCTGCAAAGTACGGGCCGTTTGATCATCGGCTATTTTCCCTCCGATGATGTCAAACTTGGTGTACTGTTCCCGGACATCTGGGAACAATGCTTTTCTACGGTTTGAAGCAACGAAGTGTAGCCAATTCCTATCAGCAGAATTGAACAAGTGAATGGCGATATCAGGATTTAAATGAAGTTTGAAAACAGAAATGTAACCGGTCGTTGTGCCAGCAAGCAGTTTTCCTTCGTTGACCTGTTTGTTCACGGACAGCGGAACAAAACCTTGAGCTTGCTTGTAGGAGCTTGTGACATAGAAACCGCGTCCGAAATCTTTGCCCTGCTTGCATTTGCTAAGATCAATTTCGGATACTTGTGTGAAGCTGCCGTGATAGAGGAGCATTCCGTTTGTCAATGTCAGCATACGGAAACACCTCGGTTCTTCAGCATTTCCTCGACATCGTCCAAGGCGCACTCATAGCTGCTCAAATGGAGAAAGTCGTAGCATCTGGCGATAAATCCAAACACATCATTGTCCTTAAATATCTTTGTGCAGGCTTCGGGAGATTTTTTCCACTTGGCTTGAGCCATGCGAAAGACCCAGCACTGCATATCTGCAATGTCAATTTGACGTTCACTCATAGGGCGTACCTCCTTTGAGTACAATTTCTCAATTTAAGTATAGCTCTTTTTTCGGCTCATATCAACGACAGAATTGTAAATTTTCAAACCAACATAAAAAGTAACTCACGAGTTACTTTCTTACGAGTAGCATATTTCTTTCGGCCTATTCGCCTTGTGCGGATGGGCCTTTACTTATGCCCCGGAGGAGGTGGTTATCCGCATGGCATCCAGAATCGCAGGCATTACCGTTGAGATCGGCGGCGATACTACAAAACTTTCCAAGGCACTGGAAAGCGTCAACAAAACTATCAAAACAACGCAGTCTGAGCTGAAGGATGTCAACAAGCTTCTGAAACTGGACCCCTCCAATACCGAGACGGTCACCCAGAAGCAGCGGATGCTGAAGGATGCCATCGAAGCTACCAAGGAGAAGCTCGCCACCTTAAAAACGGCGGCAGAGCAGGCCAACCAGCAGCTTGCAGACGGTAAGATCACGCAGGACCAGTACGATGCGCTCCAGCGTGAGATCGTGGAGACGGAACAGAACCTCAAATCCCTGCAGGAACAGGCAGCGGTCACCAATGCGACCCTTGCCAGAATCGATGCAGTGGGCGAGAAGCTCCAGACGGTTGGCTCTCAGGTTGAGGGTGTGGGCAAGAAGTTCTTACCCGTCACGGCGGCTGTCACTGGCTTAGGCACAGCGGCGGTGAAGACCGCAGCAGACTTCGACCAAGAGATGAGCAAGGTCGTTGCTATTTCCGGCGCGACTGGCTCTGACTTTGATGCCCTGCGTGAAAAAGCCCGTGAGATGGGTGCCAAGACCAAGTTTTCAGCCTCCGAAGCCGCCTCCGCTATGGAATACATGGCGATGGCCGGCTGGAAGACCGGGGATATGCTGGATGGCATCGAGGGCATCATGAACCTTGCCGCAGCATCCGGTGAGGATTTGGCGACTACCTCGGATATCGTCACGGATGCGCTGACTGCCTTTGGTCTGTCGGCTGCGGATTCCGGTCACTTTGCGGACATCCTTGCGGCGGCATCGTCCAATGCAAACACCAACGTCAGCATGATGGGCGAGACCTTCAAGTACTGTGCGCCTATCGCCGGTGCGCTGGGTTTCAGCGCAGAGGACACCGCAGAAGCCATCGGCCTCATGGCAAACAGCGGTATCAAGGCATCACAGGCAGGTACTTCGCTGCGATCCATCATGAACAACCTTGCTGGCGAAGTGACATTTGCAGGCAAGAACATCGGCGAGGTCACTATCGCCACCAGCAATGCGGACGGCAGCATGAGAAGCCTGAACGATATCCTTGCGGACTGCCGTGTGGCGTTCTCCGGTCTGACCGAATCCGAAAAGGCAGCCAATGCCGAATCGCTGGTCGGCAAGAACGCCATGTCCGGTTTCCTTGCCCTGATGAATGCCGGCGAAGGTGACATCGACAAGCTCCGTGGTGCCATCGAGAACTGTGACGGTTCTGCGGAGAGCATGGCAGAAACCATGCAGGACAACTTAAATGGTCAGCTCACCATTCTGAAATCTCAGTTGGAAGAGCTGGCTATTTCTTTTGGCGACCTCCTGATGCCCACCATCCGCAAGATCGTGTCGGCGGTGCAGGCATTCGTGGACAAGCTCAACAGCATGGATGACAGCACCAGAGAAACCATCCTCAAGGTGGCGGCTCTGGCTGCGGCCATCAGTCCGCTGCTCATTGTACTGGGAAAGACCATATCGACAGTTGGTACGGCTCTGCGAGGATTCAGTTCGCTGGCAAAGGGCATCCGACTGCTCTCCACCCGGGTGGGCGGTGCAACCGGACTGTTCGGTAAGCTGGGCGCAGCACTCGGTGGGGTCTCGGCGCCGGTTATGGCGGTCGTAGCCGTCATCGGTACGCTGGTCGCTGCCTTCATGCACCTCTGGAACACCAATGAGGAGTTCCGCACCGCCATCACCAACATCTGGAACGGAATCGTCGAAAAGGTGCGCGGCTTCTGCGACCAACTGACCCAGCGGCTCAATGCCCTCGGCTTTGACTTCAAGGATATCGTCGAGGTGCTGAAAGCAGTCTGGGATGGATTCTGTCAGGTGTTGGCTCCTGTGTTCGAGGGTGCCTTTCAGGTCGTGTCCACTGTACTGGGAACGGTCCTCGATACCCTTATTGGTCTGTTCGATGTTTTCTCCAACCTGTTCCAGGGCAACTGGAGCGGCGCATGGGAGGCAGTCAAGGGCATTTTCTCCGGCATCTGGAACGGCATCAAGTCTATCTTCTCTACGGTGCTGAACACCTTGAAGGGTGTAGCAGATGTGTTCCTCGGCTGGTTCGGTACGGACTGGAACACCGTTTGGGAAAGCGTCAAGGGCTTCTTTGAGGGGATCTGGACAGGAATCAGCGATTTCTTCTCCGGCATCCTGACGGGCATCCAGACCACAGCATCTACCGTCTGGAATGGAATCTCGGCATTTTTCACGGGCGTTTGGACGGGGATCAAGGATTTCTTCGAGGGTATCTGGAACGGCATCGTCTCGTTCTTCACGGGTAAAACCGGTGAGATGGACGAGAACGCACAGTCGACATTCACCGGAATCTCGGATTTCCTTGGCGGTATCCTGACCGGCTTGCAGACGGTATTCTCTACGGTCTGGGAGGCAATCTCCGGCGTGGTCAGCGGGGTTATGGATGCAATCTCGGCCGTCATCTCGACGGTCATGAGCGTGATCTCCGGCGACTGGTCTACGGCTTGGGAAAATATCAAATCGGCGGCATCGACTGTGTGGGAGGGCATTTCAGGAGTTATCTCCGGCGCGTGGGAGGGAATCTCCTCCTTTGTGTCCAGCGCGGTTGAGACGCTCGGCTCTGGGCTTTCGACTGCATGGACGGGCATCCAGACAACTGCCTCATCTGCGTGGGATGGCATCAAGGGTGCGATCTCTACAGCTTGGGACGGTATCCAGTCCGGCGTGACCTCGGCGGTAGAAACGGTGGCCACCGGGCTGTCTGGGGCATGGGAAGGCATCCAGTCTACGGCAAGCACTGCGTGGGAGGGTATCAAGTCCGGCATCTCTAGCGCATGGGAAGGAATCTCCGGATTCTTTGGTGGTATCTGGGATGCCATCACCGGCAAGACCAGTGACTCTACCACCCAGATGAAAACGGATACCTCTAACGCATGGTCCGGTGTGGAGGCGGAAGCCCAGACCGCATGGTCGGGTGTGTCTACCTCCGTATCGACTGCCTGTACTGGCATGGCACAGTCTGTGACGACCCAGATCGACAGCATCAAGGCATCCATGTCGGCAGCGTGGTCCGGCATCGCTTCGGATACCACTACGGCATGGAATGCGGTCAAGACCAACCTCACTACGGCATGGACCGGAATTACGACTTTCGTGACAACCAGCCTGAACAGTGTGAAGACCGCAGTGACGAACGGCTGGACACAGCTTCGTTCCCTGACGGTATCCAGCTGGTCCAGCATCCAGTCGAGCCTGACGGCAAGCTGGAATTCCATTAAAACGGCAAGCACCACAGCCGTGAACGCAGTGAAGACTTCCGTTACCAATGGATGGACAAACCTGCGCACGTTGACAACATCCAGTTGGAGTTCCATCCAAACGGCACTGAACACGAGCTGGAACAGCATCAAGAGTGCGACAACAGCATCGGTCAACGCAGTGAAAACTTCCGTCACGACCGGGTGGACGAATCTGCGAAGTTTGACAACGTCCAGTTGGAATTCCATCCAGACCGTGCTGAATACGAGCTGGAACAGCATCAAGAGTGCAACCACCAGCTCAGTCAATGCGGTCAAGAGTTCCGTCACGGCGGGATGGAACAACCTCCGCAGCCTGACCAGCAGCAGTTGGTCGAGCATCCAGTCGGTACTCAGTTCCAGCTGGAACACCATCCGCAGCACGGCATCTTCGGCTGTGAACGCAGTGAAGTCTACGGTTTCTTCGGGCTGGAACGGCGTGAAGTCCACGACTAGCTCTACCTTCTCCGGCGTGCAGTCGGTGGTGTCCGGTGCCATGTCCAATCTGCGCTCCACGGTCTCTTCCGGTGTGTCCAGCATCAAGAGCAACTTCAACTCTCTCAGCTCCATTGCTTCTTCGGCATACAGCTGGGGCAGTGACATCTGCTCCCAGATGGCGGCCGGTGTTCGTGCGGCGGCAGGCTCGGTCGTCCGGGCCGCAGAGAACGTGGCAAGCAAAGTCAGAAGTCTGCTGCACTTCTCTGTGCCTGACACTGGCCCTCTGTCTGATGCGGACGAGTATATGCCTGACTTCATGAAGCTGCTGGCAAGCGGCATCAAGAAGAATCAAGACAAGGTCGTCAAGGCCGTCAAGACATTGTCTGGCTCCATGAAGACCAACCTGAACACGCCCGTGGGAGACATGGGCGACAAGGTGAAGTCGGTGGTGAGTGGCTTTGCCTCTACGATCAGCGGCAGCACAAGTAGAGTTCGGTCGGCTGCAAGCGGGCTGGCATCCGGCATCCGAACTGGGCTTATGAATGGTCTGGACGGCATGACCAGCGAGTTTAGGTCTGTCTGGAGTGACCTTGAAAAGATCACCAAAACATCGGTTAGCAGCATGAGCGATGACGTGAAGCAGGGATTCTCCGACATGAAGACCTCTATCGGAGACTTGAGCGACCAGACCAGTTCTCTGGGCAACGCGATCCGCAGCCTCGGTGACACCTTCAACTCGGATTTCCTGAAAGGTCTGGGTGAGGGTATCAGTAAGGTGGGCGATACGGTCAGTACTGTCACCGGAATCGTGGACAAGCTCGGCTCCATGAAGAGTACCTTCGGCAGCTTGGGCGAGACGCTCACGAACCTCGGCAATGCACTGGGAACGGATGGCGGCGGTGGTCTGCTGTCGAAGATGGGGAGTTTCCTGTCGAAAATCGGCAACGCCGATGGCGGACAGATCGTCTCGAACTTCGGCAATCTGATCTCCGGGCTGACCTCCAAGATGGGTGGTCTGGGACAAGGTGTCACCGGTGTCATCTCGAAGCTGGGCAGCCTTGGCAGCAGCGGAACCGGCATCTTGTCGAACCTCGGCAGCGTTGCGACTGGTGTTCTCTCCAAGCTCGGCGGTGTTGGCAGCAGCCTGTCCGGGCTGCTCTCCGGTGTAGGCTCCACGCTGGGCGGCATCGCTGGCTCAGCTGGTTCTGCGATTGCGGGGCTGTTCGGTTCTGTTGGCACAACGGTGTCTGGTCTTGCAGCCGGTGCAGGCAGTGCATTGGCTGGTATCGCTTCTTCGGCTGGCGGTGTGCTTGCCTCGGCAGGTACAGCACTGGCTGGTCTTGCTGGCCCTGCTGGTATTGCGGTGGCCGCAGTCGGCGGTGTCGGCCTTGGGCTGACCGCTCTCTGGAAGAACTGCGATGGTTTCCGTGAGGGCGTGACCAACATCTGGAATAAAGTCACTTCTGTGTTCTCCAATGGTGTGACTGCCATTAAGAATGGCATCTCCAATGCGGCGTCTGCCATCGGCAACGTGGCATCCTCCATCTGGAGCGGCGTCAAGAACGTGGCTTCCTCGGCGGTGAACTGGGGCAAGGATGTGGTCAGCGGTATCGCTGGAGGCATCAAGAAAGGCGTGTCGTGGGTCGGCAATGCCGCTAAGAGCGTGGCAAACGGCATCCGCAGTTTCCTGCATTTCTCGGTGCCGGACGAAGGACCGCTGGCCGATGCCGACACCTATATGCCTGACTTCATGAAGCTGCTGACTGGAGGCATCAGGGACAGCGAGGACGGTCTGCTGAAGCAGATCCGATCTATGGCCTCTAAGGTTCAGCAGGGGATGGCGGGAATCTGCTCCTTCAGCCTGCCGGAGATCAATATGCCCCGGATGAACACAAGCGGTTGGAATCTTCCGCAGGCTGCTCTGGCCGGCGGCGGAACAACAAAGAACACGAATCTGGGCGGCGTTCACATCACGGTGAACGGCTACAACGCCCGGAACGATAACGAGCTGGCACAGATCGTAGCTGACAAGATCAATGAGATGATCGACCAGGACGATTCGGTTTACAAGTAAGAGGTGATGCGTATGGGCTATTTGCCTGAGAAAAAGACAGTATCCCAGTTTGATCTGAAGGGCAGGTTTGCACGGCAGTATCTGTCCTTTGCCGGTAAGTCCAGCAAGGACTTCCTTTTATATTTGTCCGGACCCGGTGTGTACGATTCCCCGGCAGCGGATGTGGAAAGCACATCGGTCCCTGGCAGAAACGGAGACATCATCAGCGAGAATGCAAGAGCAGGTCGGCGGCGGTATCAGAATGTGGATATCAAGTATGAGGCGTTCTTCTTCAACGGTCTGCCCGCCAAGACCGCAGCGGTCAAGTCGTGGCTACTATCTCCGGTCGGCTACCAGAAATTGCAGGATACCTATGACCCGGACTTCTTCCGAATGGCGGTCTGCACCGAAGCGATGGAGTTCGATGTGACGGCACAGAAAGCCGCAAAGATGGATCTGGTGTTCAATTGCAAGCCTCAGCGGTGGAGTGTGGAAGGACAGAGGACGGTACGGCTGGAAAGCCGGAGCAACCTCATGAACCCCTTCGCATTCCCGTCACAGCCCGTCTTCAAGGTCTACGGAGATTCGGGCGGTGTGCTGTATGTGGGCGATGAATCCATTACCATCCACAGCATTAAGGATTATGTTCTGCTGAATTGCGAGACGCACAATGCCTACAATGAGGGCGGCTTTTGCAATGAGACCATCCTCTCGGATGATTTCCCGGAACTGCCGGCAGGAAAGACGCAGATCGCATGGACGGGCGGTATTACGGCGGTGGAAGTGACTCCGCGCTGGTGGACGCTGTGAGGAAGGAGGTGGAGCGGGATGATCCCTTGTCTGTATGCATCCATGGAGAAAAAGTTTGACAACAACGGCATCGGCAAGATGGCAGATGCTCATTCCTGTGTGGTGACGGAAAAGCGCAATGGCAGCTTTGAGCTGGAGATGGTCTACCCAGCAGATGGTATCCATGCGGATCAGCTGGAAGAAGGGAACATCATCCTTGCAAAGCCATCCGACACAGGCAGATCGCAGCCGTTCCGTATCTACAAAATCGCAACGCCGATTGACGGCAAGCTGACTGTCAAGGCAAGGCACATCTCGTATCAGCTAAACTTCATTACGGTTTCGCCTTTTGCCACGACCAGCTGCACCGGTGCGCTGGCGGGGCTGGGAAACCACGCGGCATCCGAGTGCCCCTTTGAGGTCTGGACGGATATCTCCTCCAGCGCCTCTTTTCGGCTCTCGGTGCCGTCCTCTTTTCGGAACTGCCTCGGCGGTATCGACGGCTCGGTGCTGGACACCTTTGGCGGAGAGTACGAGTGGGACCGATACACGGTCAAGCTCCATCATCACCGGGGCGCAGACCACGGCGTGCATATCGTCTACGGCAAAAACCTCATCGACTTCAAGATGGAGAGGAACATTGAGAGCGTAATCACGGGTGTACATCCGTACTGGCAGAATTCCGAGACCGGCGAGGTGACGGAGTTGCCGGAAAAGGTGGTGTTGGTGGAGCAGCGGTCGGTGCCGTACCAGAAGATCACAGTACTGGATTGCACCAGTGGATTTCAGGATAAGCCCACGGATGAGATGATGCGCTCCTTTGCACAGGATTATCTGAAGAACACCAGCCTGACCGAGCCACAGGTGGATATCGACATCGACTTTATCCAGCTCTGGAATACCCCGGACTATGAGGATGTGGTGGAAGCGGAGCAGGTGAGTCTGTGCGATACCGTCCATGTGTTTATTTCCAAGCTCGGCATCGAGGTCAGCTCCAAGGTGACCGAAACACAATACGACTGTCTGCTGGAACGCTACGAAGGCATCACGCTATCGAACTCCACGGTCAGCAGCCGGAACTCGTCACTGACCACGGCACTGAGCAGCATCCGGAACACAGCCAATGAAGCCTACAACACCGCGCTCCGTGTAGAGACCAGCATGGGTGAGCAGATCGGCGGCATTTCCGTGTCGATGGTCTATGACGGCACCCTGCTGGCCGGCCTGTTCGGTCTGCACTACCAGAACGTGACCGAGGTGAACGGCGAAACCGTGCGGTATGCCTTCAATGCCGGGTCACTGGCAAAGTCTACCTTTGCGTGGAAAAACAGCCCAGCGGGATTTTTCATTTCCACGGACGGCGGAAAAACATGGGGCTATGGCTGGGAAAAAGACGATTCCCCGGTCAAGACGGCGTTGCTGCTGGAGAACACTCTGCAGGAGCTGGATGAACGCTATAAGAAAGCCGGAGAACTGACTGAAGAACTGCTCGACCAGTTGGATGAGCGGTATAAGACGGCATCCGCCTTGTCGGAAGAACTCATCAAAAGCCTGGACGCACGCTACGGTACGGCAGATAAGCTGTCCGAGGTGCTGCTTGCACAGTTGGATGAACGATATAAAACCGCGTCTGCCTTGTCAGAAGAGCTGATTAAAAAGCTGGACGAGCGGTACGGAACAGCGGATAAGCTGTCCGAAACGTTGCTTGCGAAACTGGATGAGCGGTATGCTCCGCCCATCTGTGCGCAGGAGGCAGCACCAAAAAATCCGAAAACGAATGCACTCTGGATCGATACAACCGCCCTGCGGCTGAAGCTGTGGGACGGAGAAATTTGGCAGACGGTAGGCTATGAGCCGACAACGCCTGAGCCCGATCCGGATACCCCGACAGAGGGAGGAGGCGAAGAAGATGGCAAACAGGAAGGCGAAAGCAGTGGTACAGACAGCGGAGGAACCGACGCAGGAGGCACTGGTGACTAAGTCGTTCACGGTGTTTCAGGACGTGGAACTGTCATTCACAGAGAATCTGATCCCGACCCACATCCCGGTCAAGCAGTACGACAACCAAGCCCGAAAAGTGCGGTGTCGGCTGTATCAGAACTCGCTGGAGTATAAGGTCAGTAAGGATACCATCGTCAGCTACTCGGCTACTCGGCCGGACGGTGCAGTGTTTCAGTATTCCAGTGAGACCCGCCCGGACCTTGTGTTCGTAGATGACGGTGCGGTCATCCTGACGGTCACATCCTTTATGACCGAAGTATACGGCAGGTTCCCGATTGACATCTACCTTCTGTCCGATGAGGGAGATGTGATCGGTTCGTTCAGTCTGGTGCTGAATGTGGCTCGTGCAGCGGTCAAGAACGGCAAGATCGCCACGCTGACCTATAAGCAGGCGTTGGATGCTGCCACCAAGGGCATCCTGGAATTCCTCATCACCGATGACGGATACCTCGTGATGCGCTCGGACGATAAGCTTGGACTGGCGCAGGGGTCTGTGTCCAGCACCATTGATAAAGTGGCGAAGGATATCGCGGAAGGCATGGTCACCTCGTCCATCAATATGGATGGACATTTGGTGTTCCAGAGCTGGGATGCGCTGGGTCTGATTTTTGAGATGGACGATGAGGGACACCTCATCGTGAGATACAACGAGGCGTAAGCCGGAAAGGAACTAGAATGGGAGAGTTTGTTGGCAAGCGAGTGGTACCGGACCATGTGGGTGTCTGGGACCAGAAGAAGACCTATGAACCCTTGATGATCGTGCTGGACGGCGAGACCGGTGACAGTTATATCAGCCGTAAGGCTGTGCCTGTGGGTGTCTCGCTGGCAGATGAGAGTTACTGGTCGCTGTGTGCCCATTATTCCGCACAGATGCGGAAGCTGGAACAGGACGTGGACGTGGATGTCCAGCAGATGCACAGTGATGTTACAGCAGTTAAGAATGCCATGAGTCAGGAGTTCCAGGAGACCCATACGGCAATCAGCAAGGAACTGGATGATACGCACAAGGCGATCAGTCAGGAGCTGTCCGAAACGGAACAGCGTGTCAATGAGAATCTGGAACAGACCAGTTCGGAGTTGACTGGCAAGGTCGAACAAGCCAAGTCCGACCTGAACACCGGCCGGCAGGAACTGAAGGATGCCAAGGATACGCTGAACAAACGGATGGACAGCATTGCCGGGGGAAAGACCTCGGATGCGGAGATTCTGGATGCTCGTGTGGATGCGGACGGCAACACGCATGAGAATCTGGGTGCGCATATCCGCAGCGGTTTCGAGAGCGCACGAGCAGACCAGGAAGAGGCTGTGAACCACATTGGCCGGATGGCTGCTGTCAGTGATGCCATGCGCACTGCGAATATGGTACACACGGTGGACTTCGGTGCCAGCAATACCTCTGGAGATGTCAAGGCAACAGCAGTTTCGCTGGGACATGGCGACCGGGCTGGTGTCATCATCAACGGTGCCTTGAAGGAAGGAGAAAATGATGTAAGTGTCCTGCGCTTTACGGAGCCCATGGCATTCAAAGCGGGCACGCCATACACCGTTTTCATTGATGAGACTACCCCCAAGGTGGGGTATGGCATCTACTTCTATGAGGTGGGCACGGGAAACTGTCTGCAGGTTGGCGGTATCAACCGCGGCTTTACGCCGGCAAACACGAAGATTGCAACGGCTGTGTTCGACAACGGCGGTATGTTCCGTGCAGGCATCTATTCGACCAACTGTGAATTCGAGAATCATGAACTTCACCTGTACGTTGTGGAGGGCGAGTATACTCAGAGAGATTTCTTTGGGCTTTCTACAGTTGCTGATGTGTCGGGAAATGTAGCAGAAATCGCCTCTGTTCGAGATGAAGTGAGAAAAAACAATCTCATTGTCATGAAACAGGTGATTCTGAAAAATGAAGAAAATGAACCCCTTTGGACATCGACTCCAGTTGGTGCGTTGAACCTCGGTGCAACCGTGCTGAACGGACAACTGGGACCGACTGCTGGAACCTATGCAGTCCAGATTTCCAGCCCGTTTATGCTGGATAAAGAGAAGGACTATACGCTCTTCCTGTTGGATGAGCGTAAGGATCTGGAATACTCCGTCTATCTGTTGGATGAGACCACATGGAAAGATGTCATGGAAAACGGCGCGACCCGTGCATTCAATGTCATTCACAGCCCGTGTGGTTTGATTCCGGCGCATCAGACCGGTAAGCATCAGCTGCGGATCTGGGTGCAGCAGGATACGGTGTTTGACAATCGTGCGATTCAGGTCTATCTGGTGGAAGGACGTTATTCGGAGAGCGAACTCCGCACCTATCTTCCGGCAAAAGAGGCATCTGCGGCCACGAAAGGCTTGATTGGTAATCTGAACGCACTCAACCGTATCAGTGATCCGATGCGCCGGAACAACATGATCCGCACCATCGATTTTCAGGCAAGCGCCTCTGACGGACAGGTTTGTGCAACGGCTGTGAGTTCGGGGGTTGCCTCCGGTGCGGTCATCAATGGAAGCCTTGGTCCCAAGCAGGGAAGAAATACCCTGTATTTCGGAGAGTCCATCTGGCTCGACAGAACAAAAAAGTATACGCTGTACGTCCGGAGCGATGAAAGTATGCCATCTTGTGAGGTCTATCTCTATGGCAATAGCAAGAGTGGCTGTATGCAGGTGGATGGCCTCAATAAGGGCTTTAGTGTTCACGGAATTATCCCGGTGACGTTTACTCCGGATGAAAGCGGTTACTATCGTCCGGGTATCTATACCAGCCAGGATTTGGATTTTCCAAACTGCGAGATGCACCTGTTTGTTCTGGAAGGAGTCTACGCCTACGACACAGTTCGTGGCCTTGTGGAGTTCAACGACCTCAACGGGAGCTTTACGAGTCTGGCCGCTGTGCATGACAATGTCCGGAGCAAGAATCTGTTCCGAACGATCAACTATGGAGACTCGAATCCGCAGACAAATGCTAAGATTCAGATGATCGCGGACAGCGATATCGATCAGGCATCCGTGAAGATCGTGGGCAATATGGGTGGTACTCTGGCTCTGAACAGCATCCGCTGCACAACCCTTGTGCCGCTGACTTCCGGGAAAACCTATACGTTGCTTGTGCGTGAGGATGAAGATTGTCCCGCCCTTACGGTATTCCTCGGTGATGAAGTGACCTACGGCTCCATTCAGATCAATGGTGCAACAGTGTCCGTGAATACGAAGAACCGCCATGTGTACACCTTTACTGCTGATAAGGACTACTCCTGTCGTGCGCGTGTCGTATGCGATACGACTACGACTTTTGACGGGCAGCATATCCGTGTATATTTGGTGGAGGGGGCCTATACCGAGCAGCAGATGCGCTCGTGGGCAGAGTATTCTGAACTCCTGCAGGTCAAGGTGGATGCAGACCAGAGGATCCAGGTATTGTCTGACCGCGAGGATGCTCGATGGATTTCCACGCACAATGGCTTGGAAAATATCTTGACGGTGTCTGATCGAGCACGGATGAACAATATGGTGAAGACCATTGATTCGGTGGTTCGCAGCAATGCCGGCGATGTGTCGGCAACGGCAACTGCCCTCGGCGTTCTGGATGGAGCGGGTATCATTGTCAATGGTCTGATGTCCAGTGAGTTGAATGCGACCATCCTTCGCATCTCCGAGCCGATGCATCTGGAAAAGGGAAAGACCTACACAGTGCATATCGTGGACGATGACCCACCCGCGCCTTATTCCATGTTCTTCTATAGAACCACTTCCAGTGCCTGTTTGCAGCAGGGTGGTACGAACCGTGGTGTCTCTGCAATCGGCGGGCGCTTTGAACAGGTTATCCCGGATACGACAGGCGACTACCAAATGGGCATCTATGCTACCGGCGCTGTGTTCAGCAACCACCTGATCCATGCCTATATGTACGAGGGTCAGGATTGGAGTGCAGATGACTTCTACGCCTATCCCAAGAGCGATACGCTCGCAGCAGTCATTTCTGAGATGGCAGCTGTCAAGGATGATGTCCGCAAGAAGAATCTTGTGCGGATGCTCGGTAATAAGGGATTCCGGGACGGCACGGGCATTTACCGCCTGAACGCAGTGGGTATGCTTGATCCTGCCGGCCTTGTGCTGAACGGTAGCTTCGGCACGGCAAGCACCACGACCTATACCAACATCAGCGAGGTTTTCCATCTGGAGGCAGGGCAGCCCTACACCATCCTTGTCCGGGACACCGACAAGACGGTGGACTACAATATGACGCTGGTGGACAAGACTACCGGAGCGGCTGTCAGGCAGAATGGCACGGGCCTCGCATTCAATGTGCAGAAGTCGCCGTTTGGTAATTTTGTGCCGGATGCCACGCAGGATGTTCGGCTGCGCATCAACTACCGCAAGGCGATGACCGTGGAAGATCATATCCTGCACGTCTATGTGGTCGAAGGAAAGCTCAGTCAGACAGATATGTTGGCTTTTGCACAGGAGAAAGAGGAAGAACCGGAGGAGAACATCGGGTTTCCGTATGAAAGCTACAACCTGCCGCTTCTGAAGCTGACAGGTTCTATCAAAGGAATCAGCAAGGAGAACAAGGTCAAGCTGGCCTACGCTTACGGTGAACTGACTGGCAACTGTACGCTGAAATGGCAAGGTGCTTCCAGCCTCGCATACGATAAGAAGAACTTCACCATCACCTTCGATGAAAAGCGAACGATCGTTGAGAAGTGGGGCGCTCAGAAGAAGTACTGCCTGAAAGCCAATTATATCGATTTCAGCCATTGCCGAAACATCGTTGCGGCCAAACTGTGGGGGCAGGCGGTGCGTACTCGCCCGAAACGCAACGAAAAGCTGTATGATCTGCCCAACGGCGGTGCCATTGATGGGTTCCCTATCATGGTGGCAATCAACAACGAGTATCAGGGCATCTACACGCTGAACATTCCGAAGGATAAGTGGATGTTCGGTATGACCGATGGAGCCAAGGAGTGTATCCTGACGGCCGAAACGCACGCCAAGGGAACGCAGTTTGCTGAGGAAGCTAAGGTGGATAAGACCGACTTCGAGATGGAGTATGTGCCGGACGAATCCAATACCCAGTGGGTCAAGGACAGCGTGAATACTCTGATTCGTGCTGTTATGAACTTCAGCGGCACTACCGCAGCAGATGTGGAGTCGGCACTCAGTCCGTATCTGGATCTTGACAGCGCCGTGGACTACTTTATCATTACCTCCATGTTCGCACTGACCGATAACCTCGACAAGAACTATATCCTGATGACCTTTGATGGCGTGAAGTGGGCGTTCTCCGAGTACGACCTTGACACCGCATTCGGTAACTGCTGGAACGGTAAGGTCTACTATAACCCGGATACGGTCACGACGCTCAAAGGGTTTGCCGGCAGCCACAAGCTGATGGGAATCCTGTACAACTGCTACAGAGCAAAGATCAAGTCCCGGTATGCCTCACTCCGAAAGAACGTTCTGAGCGAGGGTAATGTTCAGACGGTGGTTTCAAACTTCCTTGTGGACATCCCGAAGGGGCTGCTGGATCATGAAGTGGTGTTGTGGCCAAAGATTCCCGGAACGAACACCAACAATATGAGCCAGATTATCAACTGGTATCGTCTGAAGTGTATCGCTATGGATGCAGAGGTAAATGCCCTCTGAGAAAGGAAAATTATGAATAAAAACGATAATACGAAAGAGATTTTCGGGGGGGACTCCTGAAAGCTGATTTTCATCCTCCCCCTGCTTGCGAAAAAGACGTTGGTAAGCCTTTGAGCAAGCAGAAGGGAGAATGAAATCATGGGTGAATTCGTAGGCGGACGCATTGTGCCGAAGCATTGCGGCACGTGGAATAAGAGAAGCAAATACGAGATGCTCAGTATCGTGTATCAGCCGGAGACAGGCGACAGCTATATCAGCCGTAAGTCCGTCCCGGCGGGTACTGCTTTGAGCAGCGAGGAATACTGGGCAATCTGCTCGGAGTATTCCGCACAGGTTCGTAATCTGGAGCAGGATGTTGATGCAGATGTTCAGCAGATGCATTCTGATGTCAATGCGACTAAGGCTGCGATGAGCAAGGAACTGTCCGAGACCCACACAGCCATGAGCAATGAGTTGTCTGAGACACACGAGGCAATCAGTCAAGAACTCTCGGCAACTGAACAGCGCATCTCGAAAAAACTTCAGGAAACGACCACGACTCTGACCGGACAGGTGACGACTGCAAGAAATGATCTAGTGGCTGGCCGAAAAGACCTGGAAACCACCAAGAATCAGCTTACAGCTCGGATGAACAGTATTGTCGGTGGTAATACCACTGATACAGAGATCCTTGATGCCCGGGTGGATGCAGATGGAAATACCTATGCCAATCTGAGTGAGCGCTTGAGGGCAGTGGATGCCTACTATGCAGGAGCCGACGCTGAGACTGTGGATGGCACAGCTCACGGAAGTCTTGCAAAGTATATTCACGAAGAATGGCGCAACGACTATGACCTGATTCGGGGCGGAACCTTTTATAAAGGTCATGTGGATGTTAGCGGGCTGAATACCAGCGATGATATGTCAGGGCGTGTTGATCCCAATGGCGAAGGCTATTATCTGTTGATTCCGACCGGGAATCTCCATGACGCCAAGCTGAATGTCCTTTTTTATGGGCTGCGCGGCAAGCCCGCTATTATGCGTGGTAATTGGGGCGGCATGGAGGGTGACTTCCATTATGCTGGACGACTGTCCATTGTTCCTGCCCAGCATTTCAAGGAGATGGATGACGGTGCTATTATGATGCTGACATCGATTTCCGCATGGAACCGCAGTTCTGCGAAGTATCTCTATATCAATCTGACCGAGGAGGAAGCGGCGAAAGCACAGGTTGTGGTTTGTGATACGGAAGGAACTCCGTGTGTGAACTGCCTGACGGAGCTTCTGAACCGAGTAGGTGCGGATAGGGACCGGAGAGCAGTCCAGAGAGAGGCAGCGATTCTGAGCAAGATCGAACAGGACAAGCAGACTGAATTGGAGCCGATTCGGACTGCGGTGGCAGAGAACAAGACTGCTATTGACAATCAGAACAAGGCTGTGGAGGAGAAACTCGCAAAATGGAATGAATCTATGAAGGATTCCATTGAACAGGCTTTGCTGGTGCAGAACTCCAACTGGAGAGGGAAGACCATTAACTTTATCGGGGACTCCATCACCTATGGAGCGTACACCCCTGTGGGCGGTTCTTCTCCCAATATGCGGGCTGAAAAGCGTTATTGTGAAATCGCCTGTGAGAGTTTGGGAGCGACCTGCCGAAACTATGGTGTGTCTGGCATCAGCATTTCCAGTACCTCGTACCAGTCTCCGACCGGTGCGATTTCTCTGCGATATTCGAGTATGGACGCTGTGGCAGACATGGTCGTGATCGCAGGAGGTACCAATGACTACGGCACAGGCGTTGCGCTCGGAACGATTGCCGACACCACGGATGTATCGTTCTATGGAGCCCTTCATGTACTGTGCAGTGGTCTTTGCGAGAAGTATCCCGGCAGGCGCATCGTTTTCCTGACACCGTTCCATCGTTCCAGTGAGGCTGCTAACAAGGTGGGAGCTACACTGGCTCAGTACAAACAGGCTATCTACGATGTGGCACGAGATGAGTTCGGCTTTGCGGTGCTGGATGGCTGGACCGTTGGCTTGAGTCCGAAAAATGCCAAGGTGAAAGCGGAGTATATCGTAGACGGTGTGCATCCGAACCCCATCGGACATGAGCTGATCGGAGCCAGTCTTGCTCGTATGCTGAACGCCATTTAATACCCCACAGCCACACGGCTGTGTTTATATAGAACATCATTACACAAGGACGGAGAACCGTCCTATTTTTTATGCCCTGCAAGGGGCAGGAAAGGCAAGGTACAAAATATGCAGAATGTAATCGACAAGCTCCAGTTTGCTTTTGCGGCACTGGGCGGTTTTCTCGGCTGGTTCTTTGGAGGCTTTGATGGCTTCCTCTACGCGCTCATCGTCTTTGTGGTGACCGACTACTTCACCGGCATCCTTGCGGCGGGTATCCGCAAGGAACTGTCCAGCGAGGTGGGCTTCAAGGGCATTGCCAAGAAGGTGTGCATCTTCCTGCTGGTTGGGATTGCCAACATCATCGACACGCAGGTCCTTCAGAACGGCGCAGCGATCCGTACCGCTGTGGTCTTCTTCTACCTGTCCAATGAGGGTCTGTCCATCTTGGAAAACTCCGCCGTGATCGGCATTCCCATCCCGGAGAAGCTGAAAGATATGCTGATCCAGCTGACCAACGAGAAGCATATCCCGGACAAGAACGACGAGAACGAAGTGTAACGATACAACTTCTCGCCATTTTCATTGTGCTTTATGAGAAATTTTAGGGATACAGGGTACCAAATGCCGAATTTCAGTAAGCATAATGAGAGGAATTTTTTGAAAACTACCTCCCAAAGCGTTTAAAATCGTGCGCTTTATGAAGGAGCATATCAGGGAGCGGGTGACCGCTCCCTCTTTTAGGAGGAACGACTATGAGTGAATATCCTGCAAAGCTGAACACCGGCTATTATCGTGTTCGGACCGATTGGAACGATGACGCATCCCAGCTCGGTGCATATAAGCTGCTGGCAAATGCCAAGGCGAAGTGTGACGAGAACCCCGGCAACTCTGTTTTTGCCGAGGACGGCACCGTGATCTACCCGGCGGATGAGCCCACGACCCGGGAAGAAACCGCTGAGGAGAAGCCTGTAACGGATCTCCCGGAGGAGAATACTTCGGAGGAGGACTCTGCAGGGGAAGGTAAGCAACCTTCGGAGGGCACCCCGGTTGAGGAGTTTCCGTCCGCAGAACCTTTGCCGGATGCCATTGCCTATGGCAAGCTGAAAACTCTGATGAACATCCGCAAGGCACCGAGTCTGGATGCAGAAGTGGTTGCCGTGTATGCCAAGAACTCCATTGTGGATGTTCTGGAACACTGTGGGGACTGGCTGAAGATCAAGTGCCCGGAGGCAGAGGACGGCGTGGCGTATGTACTGAATGCCGAGGACGCTTACGCCTTTGTGGGCAAGGAGGTCTACACCGTAGCTCCCGGCGATAACCTCTGGCGTATCTCGGAGCGCAAGCTCGGCAGCGGTGTCCACTATACCGAGATCCGGGCTCTGAATGGGCTGACTTCCAACTGCATCCTGATTGGTATGAAGCTGCTGCTGCCCTGACCAAGAATCGAATCTACACTATCTGGCCCGGAGAAATCCGGGCTTTTTTCTATTGGAGGAATCTTCTATGGCATATACTAACAGCCCCTTAGTGGCTTATACGAACCTCAGCCCGAACCATTCCGGCTTGCGGACACACAGCATCGACCGCATCACCCCGCACTGTGTGGTGGGGCAGTTGTCTGCGGAAAGTATCTGTGGCTGCTTCATCAGCACCTCGCGGCAGGCAAGCTGTAACTACGGCATCGGCAAGGACGGTCGTGTGTCGCTTTGTGTCGAGGAGAAGAACCGGAGCTGGTGCTCTTCCAGTGCGGCAAACGACCAGCGGGCTATCACCATCGAGTGCGCCAGCGACCTGACCCACCCTTATGCGATGAACAGTGCTGTGTACACTTCGCTGGTCGAGCTTTGCACCGATATCTGCAAGCGAAATGGTAAGGCGAAGCTGCTCTGGCTGGGCGACAAGAACAAGACGTTGAACTATGCGCCGGCACCGGATGAGATGGTTCTGACCGTCCACCGCTGGTATGCGAACAAAGCCTGCCCCGGCGACTGGCTGTACAGCCGCCTCGGTGATCTGGCCGCCAAGGTGACGGCGGCACTTGGCACTCCTGCGGTGCCCACTGGCTTGCAGGCAGCCTCTTTGAAGGACATGGAGCCCGCGGCTGTCGTGGCAAAGGTGGCACCGCTGTTTACTGCAAACCAGAAGCAATCTGGCATCCTTGCCAGCGTGTCCATGGCGCAGTTCATTCTGGAATCCGGCTACGGCAAGTCTGAGCTGGCACAGAATGCAAATAACTGTTTTGGCATGAAGGCATCGCTTTCCGGGAACACCTGGTCGGGTTCTGCCTGGGATGGGCATTCCGTGTATTCGATGAAAACCGGGGAGCAGAACACGGACGGCAGCTATGTGAGCATTACGGCAGACTTCCGAAAGTACAGTTCTATTGAGGACTCTATCAACGACCATTCCGCTTACCTGCTGGGGGCTATGAACGGCAGCCAAAAGCGGTACGAAGGACTGGCCGGCTGCGCTGACTACAAGAAAGCCGTGCAGATCATCAAGGACGGCGGTTATGCGACGAGCCTTGACTATGTACAGAACCTTTGCCGGGTCATTGAGCAGTGGAACCTGACCCAGTACGATGCGGCGGTAGCCACTACGCCCACTACGGCCTTGTACCGTGTGCGCAAGAATTGGTCGGATGCCGCAACCCAGAAGGGAGCGTTCCGTGACCTTGGTAACGCAAAGGCATGTGCGGATAAGAATCCCGGCTATTTTGTGTTCGCCGAGGATGGCAGGGCAGTCTATCCCACCGGCACTACCTTCCAGCCTTACACGGTTCGGGTGCCTACAAACAGTCTTCGTATCCGCAAAGGCCCCGGCACGAACTACGGTTCCCGCGGTTTCACCGGCAAGGGTGTGTTCACCATTGTTGCGGAGGCAACAGGCAAGGGTGCATCCAAGTGGGGCTTGCTGAAATCCTATGCCAGCAAGCGTAACGGCTGGATCAGCCTCGATTACGTCAATAAGGTCTAATATCACCTCGTTGCGATGACACAAAAGCACTCTCTGGCACATAGACCGGGCTGATTCAAACGTCGCACTCTGGGCTTCCCAATTTGACCGGGAAGCCCTTTACATTTGTCATATATGCTGCAATTCAGGCGTTCTGTCAGGCAGATAGTTTGTCGGTAATATGCCGATTTATCTGGGCGACAGAACTTGCTATTCAGCCATACATGCGGCATTATACGACTACCCCAAGGAGGATGACGCAATGGAAATTGTAGTGAAACAGAAAAGGGCGGCGGCCTATTGCAGAGTCAGCACCGGCATGGAGTGTCAGGAAGGTTCCTATGAGATTCAGAAAAGCTACTTCACAGAGCTGCTCTCCAATAACCCCGATGAGGAACTCGTAAAGGTCTATGCGGATGAAGGCAGCGGACGCAGTACGCAGGGTCGGCCGGAATTCCGACAGATGATTCAAGATTGCATGGATGGCAAAATCGACATCATCTATACCAAGTCCATCTCCCGTTTCTCCCGAAATATGCTTGACTGTGTGACCGTGGTGCGTCAGCTGAAAGAGCTGGGCATCCCGGTCATTTTTGAAAAAGAGGGCATTAATACGATGGATGGCCAGAGCGAGCTGTTCTTCCACATCCTTGCCATCATTGCCGAGGAGGAGTCCAAGAGCATCGGTGAGAATGTTCGAGCAGGCATCGCCTATCTCCATGACCAGGGCATTCCGACCGGCCGTGTGACCTACGGCTTTCGCAGGGTCAACAAGCAGGGTGAATGGAGAATTGAGGAATCCGAGGCCCGCCGTGTCCGCTATGCCTTTGACCAAGCGGCAAAAGGAGTTTGCTACGCAGATATCCGAGCTTGCTTGGATAAGATGGAGGATGAGGAAAATACCGGTGTGTCATGGTCTCAGAATCGAAATCGGCTACCCAATATGCTGAAAAATGTCGCATACATGGGGGATTACTGGACGGATTGCTACTACACGGCCTACGGCAAGAACGGCCACCGATACAGCAAGCGGAACAGGGGAGAACGCGCCCAAGTTCATCTGGAGGACCATCATGAAGGCATTGTCAGCAGAGAACAGTTCGAGCGTGTGCAGACCATGATTCAGATGGGCTTGCTCCACTCCGGACGAAAAAAATACAATGATGAACAGCAGAAGGTCCTGAACGACCCCAAATGGCAATAAGGAGAAAAGTACATGGAAATTACAGTAGAAAAGGTAGACACTGGGGTACAGAAGCTCGGCTTTCAGGCACTTAGCACCTTGAAAACAGTCCGCGTTGCAGTCTATGCCCGTGTCAGCACGGACCAGGAGATTCAGCTCCACAGCTTGGAGGAGCAGATGAAAGCCTTCCGCGCTAAGATTGCCCAGCACCCTGGCTGGATGTTGGTGGATGTCTACGCCGATGAGGGCATCAGCGGAACCAGCGTGAAAAAGCGTAAAGAGTTCTTGCGGATGATGGAGGATTGCGAGGCAGGCAAGGTCGATTATATCATGGCAAAAAGTATCTCTCGATTTGCCCGCAACACGGTCGAATGTCTGTCCTATGTGCGCCATCTTCAGAGCATCGGTGTCCAGCTTTATTTTGAAAAGGAAGGACTGGACACGGCAACTTCGGTATCCGAACTGATCCTGACGGTCATGGCGGCTTTTGCACAGGAGGAAAGCCGGTCTATCTCCGAAAACCTGAAATGGGGCATTCGCAAGCGGTTTGAAAGTGGTGAGTCGCGCTGGACCAAGACCTATGGTTATCGAAAGACCAAGGACGGTGAGATCGTCATCGAGCCGGACGAGGCAGCAATTGTGCGGATGATTTTCAAAATGTACCAGTACGGCATCCCCATGACGGACATTCTGGATGAGCTGACCTTTATACAGGCTCCTTCCGCAAGGGGCAAGCAGACGTGGAACAAGACCGCCCTTAAGTATCTCCTTGAGAACGAGAAGTACATTGGTGATATGCGGCTTCAGAAATGGGTCAGTGTTGACCATATTTCCCATAGGAATGTCCGGAACGACTCGACTGTGATTCCGGTCTACAACGTCAGGAACCACCATGTTCCTATTATCGACCGCCATACCTACCAGCAGGTACAGCGCATTATGGAACTGAAATCTCCGCATGGGGAGTACAGCCGGTATCCCTACTTCGATACAAACATTGTCTGCCCGCTGTGTGGGAAGAAGATGATTCCGAGGGTCATGAAAGTGAACAGCCACAAGCGCATCCTTGGCTGCTTTGATGTGGACGGCTGCCGTGGGTATGCGGTCAAAGGGTATCTTGTGGATGCTGCCCTGCTGGAAGCCTACAACACCCTTGAAATCAAGGAAAAGAAGCGGACGGTAGCTATGCAGAGGATGCTGGAAATCAAGGCAGAGAGCCCGAAACTGGACACCGTCCAGTATTACTGGCTGGATGACTTGGTGGGGCACATTGAATTTAAACAGGATACCATGCAGGTGTTCTGGAAATGCGGTCTGGAAAGTGAGGTTGCGTTGAACGCATCCAAGGTTGAGGAACCGACCCATGTGGCGAAGCTTTATCGGAATTCGCTGGACCGTGCGCAGCGGTGCGAGAACAAGCCGGTGAGCGTAGTGCGGGCTGATAAGAAGCCGATGAACACGAGGGAGGCACAGCGGAACGCGGCCATGCAGGCGGCAAAGAATCTCCGTGCCAAGGAGAATGGAGTAGCAGCAAATGATTATTAAAAAGGTAATGCCAAAAATCCCAGTGGCAAAGAAACGTGTGGCTGCGTATTGCCGTGTCAGCACTTTTCGCAACGAGCAGGATGAAAGCTTTGAAACTCAGCAGAAGTATTACGAGGAGCTGATCCAAAGTCATCCCGACTGGGAACTGGTTAAGGTATATGCTGACCGGCATTCTGCTACACGAGTGAAAAATCGACCGGGTTTTCAGGAAATGGTGGCGGCCGCCGAAGCCAAGAAGATGGATATTATCATTTGCAAGAGTATTTCCCGGTTTTCTCGGAACATGGTGGATTGCCAGCAGTATGCCAAATGGTTTAGAACGCTGGGGGTTACAATCATTTTTGAGGAACAAAATATCCGCACAGATGATCCAACCTGTGATTTCGTTCTATCCATCTTGGCAGCAGTGGCACAGGATGAAAGTCATTCTATCAGTGAAAATGAAAAGGCTGCTTATGCAAGCCGATTTGCACGAGGTGAGTACAATCTCGGCAATAATCGTATTCTCGGCTACGACTGTGTGGATGGCGAACTGGTTCCCAACAAGGACGCTTGGATTGTAAAGGAAGTATTCCGCAGATTCATCGAAGGCGAGAGCTATAGGCAAATCGCTAAAGAGCTGGGAGAGCTGGGGGCTCAATCGTTGCACAGTAAAAAGGGGTTTGGAGTAGAAACTCTCCGGTACATGGTTTCAAATGAAACCTATGTGGGTGACAAGCGGTTGCAGAAGAAAGCTCCGTTGGACTACCTGACCAAGAAGCCCGATCCGAATCAGAAGGTGGAATCTAATTATCTGTGGGATGACCATGAAGCAATCATAGATCGGGAGACCTGGGATAAGGCACAAAAAATTCTGGAAAAACGAAAAGAGCTGGCACAGGTCGGTATTCATAAAACGAACAGGGAGCATCACTTCCTCTACGGTAAAGTATTCTGTGGAGAATGTGGTGCCCCTTTTTTGCGCCGGACTTTGAAAGCTGCTGGTGGTTCCAAGACGCAGAGTACCTATAAAGCGTGGAACTGCCGGAATCGGCAAAAGGGGAAAGGTAAAGAGCGATGCGGCAACCGTTTTGTTAAGGAAAAGGAACTTATCGAAGCAATCCTACAAGAATTGGAGTGGCCGACCATGGATCAGGACCGGTTTGAAAAGGAAGTATCGAAGGTACTAGTATATCCAGACCATATTGAAGTTGAGAAGAACTGATACAGCCCACCGGGTCACTTTCTGGCTTTGCGAATATGCAAAGGGAGATGGTGACCCGGTGGGCTTTTTTATTTGGACGGGATTGCTATGTATAGAGTTTTGCTTTATGCTGGGTGCCAGAGACACACGATCAGGAGGAAATCGTATGAAGCATGAACTTGAACAGGTACATATTGAATCCTATGGATTGACTGGGTCGGAGATGGTAGTTGCCGCAGCAATCAAAGTTTACTTGATGAATTTGCCATGGTCCGACGCGAAAAAGAAAATGGATGCAGTGATAAGCTTGGAGAGAGGGGCAGTGACGGTCGATGGGAGAACCCTGTCTGGTTTGGTGAACGATTCGGTAGAATACGCTCTGGGAGCAGTAGGCCAGAAAACTGAGCTTGCGCCAGAATTATGGCAGACAATGGAGGCCCAGCTTAAGTCGGTGAACGGATCGGTTACAGTTCAAACAGTAGCCACAGGGCTGTTAGATTTCCTGTACGATTGCTGGACTTCAACTAAAAGGTAGACCTTGGTTACATACAGCCTGCATAGACCACAGAAGCACCCTCTGGAAAAGAAGGTGCAGCGGTGGCTTATGCGGGCAATTTTTGTTTATACGCCGAGGCTGTAAAGGATGGCGCGTAATTCTTTCAAGGTACGAGTGAGAATTTCAGCTTCGAGTTCGTTGCAGTCAATCAGAAGCCGATGAACTTCGGTGTCTGCTGTGGAAACGGAGTGGGTCAGACTATCAACAAGCAAGTCATCTGTAGAAACGCCGAGAGTGTTTGCAATCTCTACGATTGTTTCAAGACTTGGTCGGCAGGCAGCGGTTTCGAGCTGACTGATGTATTGACGGGAAAGATGAACCTCGTATGCAAAGTCTTCTTGCGTGAGGTGAGACTGGTTCCGAAAAAACGCTATACGTTTTCCGAGCGCAGGGTAGTCTATAGGCATGGCTTTACCTCCAAACTGGCCCGCATAAGAACAAGACAATTATTGCGCCGAACAAAACACATAGCAAATTAATGCGGTAAGGATGCAACCTTCCTCCCCTTACGGTGTTGCATCCTTAGAGAATATTTTCTATCAAATGTCAAGCAGTAGTTGACATTTAAAAAAACGTGTCGTCTACTGCTTGACAGTCAACTCGCCAGTGCAGATGTATAATAAAACTGAAGAACTCTAAGGGTTATACAATGCGGGAACGGGGGATTGGGACGAGTGCAAGAAGGACTTTTGACGCTGTATAGTGAGGTCGAATCATCGCCAGTCCGCTGGCTCTGGTATCCATATATTGCAATTGGAAAAATAACCTTGCTACAGGGAGACCCCGGTGATGGCAAGTCTACAATGATGATGAATCTGATTGCTGAAATAACCACAGGAGGTGCCTTTCCTGACGGAAAACCATTGGAGCAACCACAGAGGGTTATCTACCAATGCTCAGAAGACGGGGTTGCGGATACGATAAAACCCCGTCTGGAAGAACAGGGCGCAGACTGCAGCAAAGTGGCATTTATCAATGAAGAAGTCAACAGTGGGCTGACACTCGATGATGAACGCATTAGGGATGCAATCGTTGCGTTTCGACCGAGGCTTGTTGTGATTGACCCAATTCAAGCATACCTCTCCAGTGACTCCGATTTGCAGATTGCTGGAAAAGCAAGGCGGCTGATGCAGCACCTTGGAATGTGGGCGGCTACCTATGATTGCGCCATTGTACTGATAGGGCACTTGAACAAAAAGGAAGGCATAAAAGGCTTGTATAGAAGCCTTGGAAGCATTGACGTGGTGGCGGCTGCAAGAAGTGTGTTGCAGATTGAGCGCGATGCAGAAAACATGGATATCCGTGTCGTTCACCAGATAAAAAACAGCTTAGGACCAGATGGGTCTAAAATCAGTTTCTCGATAACAGAGGATTACGGGTTCCAATGGCTGGATTCCATATCTGAAAGCTGCGATGAAAAACAAGAAGTGCAGACTTTGGAGTATAAGACAAAAACGGAAATGGCTTGCGCTCTTTTGAAGCAGTATCTTGTAAAAGGTGATATGGCATCAAAAGAAATCTATGAAAGGCTTGGAGAAGCTGGAATAAGTCGCAGAACCATAGCTGAGACGAAGCGCGTGCTAGGAATACAGAGCTATAGAAAAATGCGCCAGTGGTACTGGACGCTCAGGGAATAAGGTGAAACCGTGAAAGAAAACAGTGGACAAGACCGTAAGCAGAAAATCCGTGATAAATATAAAGGCACGGATGCGTCTGAAATCGAAATAATCCCTGCAAAGCCTACTGCGGATTTTATGGAGAGCGGTGGAATTCGCCGTGTGGCGGCCTATGTTCGGGTCTCAACGGATAATGACGAACAGACATCTTCTTATGAACTTCAAAAGAATTATTATACTGAGTACATTACAGGACATCCTGGATGGGAACTTGTTGGAATCTATGCAGATGAAGGTATAAGCGGAACATCTATTGCACACCGAAAAGGCATGCTCCAGATGATTGAGGATTGCAAAGCCGGGAAAATAGATTTGATCATGACCAAGTCGATTGCTCGATTTGCAAGAAACATCGTTGATTGCCTTTCTGTTATTGACCTTCTGAAAAACCTTGAACCGCCTGTAGGTGTTCAGTTTGAAGCAGACAACATTTATACGCTTGACAATAATGGACGAATGATCTTGACGATTTTGGCCTCGGTAGCTGAAGAAGAATCCCATTCAAAATCGGTCATTATGAACTGGTCGATTGAACGCCGGTTTAGGAAGGGACTGTTTTTAACACCAGAGCTGCTTGGCTATGACCGGGACGAAGATGGTGACCTTATCGTCAATGAGGACGAAGCTGAAACTGTAAAAGCAATCTACTATCTTTACTTGAATGGTGTTTCATTTTCTGATATTGCAGAATTGCTTAAAGCCTATAAACGCAAGACAAAGCAGGGAAGTTATGAGTGGAGCGCAAGCACACTGGCCGAGATTGTTGCAAATGAACGTCATTGTGGTGACATTAGGGCGTGGAAGACATTTACCCCTAATTTTTTGACACACAAAGCCAAAAAGAACAATGGTGAAAGAACGCAGTTTAGAAGAAAAAATCATCATGAAGCCATAGTTTCTCGAACTGTATATGAAGCAGCAAATTTTCTTCGGGCATCACGTGCCTATGCGAAGAAAGCTAGGCCCTTGCCTGTACTAAGCGTTGTTGACAATGGAATCCTTCGAGGATATGTACCACTGGATAAAGACTGGACCGGATTCTCAACGGATGAATATCAAAAGGCATCTGAAAGTGTTATGAGCGAGTTGGAGGACACGCGGCAGATTGAATATAAAGCAGGATTAGACATGAGTGGCTATGAGGTGGTTCGGTCTCAGTATTTCTCTACTACGCAAAACCCTGCGATGACAATAGCAGATGGAAAACTGTGCTTTAATACGGCCTGCCTCAAAAAATTTGAGAATGTGGAGTATGTAGAGCTGCTGTTGAATTCAGTGAACAGGTGTATTGCTGTTCGACCGTGTGATGGGAACAATCCAAATGCAATTCACTGGGGAAAGCTGCGCGAAGGGCGGTGGTGTGCGCTGTCCAAGTCGTGCCGTGGACTGGCGAAAACGCTGTTTGACATTATGGATTGGGATCAGGACCTGAAATACCGTTTCCGTGGTGACTTTATCGAGAATGATGACCAAAAGGTTATGCTGTTTCAACTGGACGAACCTGAAATGGTAAAGACGGAGAACATCGTTCTTCCGCCCAAAGAAGCTGAAACAGATGACCGAGCTGAAATCGCAGGGAGGACAGTTAAGCAGATTATTAACATTTTGCCTCCGGAATGGGAGGACACATTTGGAAGACCGATTACCAGCATCGGAGAGATTAATCTACTGGAGCAGAGGCACTATGCGGCTGACTGGGATGTTTTGCGGCCGGCAAAGGAACTGGCCGAATACAGTACATTGACCTCAGAAGACCTTGAAGAACTTTTACATGAAGCAGAGAAAATAATAGAAGGGTGGCCTATACCAGATGAACATGGAGCTGGCGAATCAGCAGACAATGGAGATGGAGAATCCGCAGGTGTTGGAACTGAGTGCGGAGCAGATGTCGGAGCGGGAACAGAGGAGAACGGAGATCGAGCAGACCTTTGATTATGATGGCTATCAGGTCGCCCGGAGGGAACTTTTTGCACATCTTCGAGATCCCGCCATTATAATAAGGAAAGACAGCATCACATTCAACACGGCCTGCATTGCAGGTTTGGAGGATGTGGTGTACGTCAACATCATGTTTAACAGCGACTTAAAGCGGCTTGTAGTTAAAGGCTGTAATGAAAATGACAGGGATGCTCTGCGCTGGTGTATCGCAAAACCGGACAAGCGTAAGAGTCGGAAAATGTCCTGCAGGTTATTTTCAGAATTGCTTTATAAGGAAATGGATTGGTCCGGTGACTGCCGGTATAAGATCCTCGGATACCGCATCGAGTTCGAGGGCGAAGCTCTCTATGTGTTTGACCTTGTGGCGGCCGAGGTGTTCCACGAGTGTAAAAAGAAGCAGTCTGCTGATCAACAACCTACGACAGTGGCCGAAGAGAATACGGAAGAACAGCCTGTGAATCCTCGGAAGGGTTACTACCCAGATGACATCGCGGGTACATTTGGCATGCCTGTTGAGCAGCATCGCCAAGAGTCTGAGCTGAGGCAAATGGATGGTTTTGTCTCGGTTGGAATGCTTACGGGTATGCCCGGACAACAGCAAAATCTATAAAAATTGAATTTGAGCACCAAGGGGGGAGTCTACCCTTTTTCAGGAAGGAGGAAAAATTATGCCGGCAAAGACATGGCAGCAGAATATGCTGGGGATTACATTTCGATATGCAGACGGTCGTATCACAGTCTTCCGGAGCGCCCTTGAATCTATTGGCCGCCCGGAATTCTATCACTTCCTCTACAATCCGACCAAGCAGATGTTTGCAATACAAGCGTGTGGAATGGACGCAGAGGGGGCCAATCGTGTTCCGAAGAAAAATCAGGATGACCGATATGAGATCAAAAGCAAGAATCTTGTGCGCCTGATCTATCAGAGCTGTGGCTGGGACAGAACAAGATCCTACCGGCTGCCGGGTGTTGAGTATCCGCAGCAGAGACTCGTGAATTACGACCTGTGTCGCGCCATTCCCATTTTCGAGGGAAAGGTGGACAAGGAGAACGAAAGTGCACAGGAGCCGGTACAGGCAACTTCTGGGGCAGAGAATATTTGACTGTGCGAGTCTGAAGAAGAAACGGTTAGGCTCCGCAGTCGCAGAGAAAACTGAATAAAAAATGTAGCAGCCCACCAGGTTGCTTTCCAACGAGCTGAGAGATCAGCAGGAAGGAAGGGCAACCCGGTGGGCTGCTTTTTGTGTTTTCTGGGAAGATTGCCTCGTGTCTGAAAGGGTGTTTATGCCTGACTGCACCTATTTCCTCGCGTCTGAATTGGTGGAGTCCGGGGAGGGGCGGAAATCTGCCTCGTGTCCAAACGGATGTTTATTCCTGATAGCACCTCTGTTCTCGTGACTGAATACTATATATTGACACGAAGAAATGAATTAACACTAAATATAGCGGTTTGCTCTGCGACCAGCGTTGAATCCTGTTTATGCCTGAAAGCACGGAAGGTGTGGCAGAGGGTTAAGGATACCATAACGGAGTTTTACCAGCCGGCAGACGCTGTCTGCTGCGGTAGAACGACCGGTCTATGGGTGTACCTCCCATCTCTGGAATTGGGCCTTTTTGCGTTTTGCAGGCTGGTTCAGTGCATGGCGTGACCCCTTCTATCCAGTCTCCGTCATCGGTATCCTTCCCCTCCCTGAGTCCGGGGGAAAGGACACGAAAATGACTGACATGATGAACTGCGTGGACAAGCTGCTGGAGAAGATCACCGGCTACAAGCAGCGCATGGCTGTGAACCCCTGCGGTGATTATCGTTAGCCTTCCAAATTTTCGACTTTTTACGCTTTATCGAAAATTTGGAGGTTTAACATGGGCTTCAACTATGGTTTGGAAAAGAAGAACTTTGATAGTCAGTGGGCTATGACCCGCAAGCAGTATGAAGATGCCGGTATGAGCAGCGAAGCGATTCAGGCAATGTACGATTACGACTGGTCTGTTTTTAACGCTAATCGTTCTTACCAGAACCATACGCAGGAGATGGCTGCGCCGTCCTTTGAACAGAGCGAAGAATCCTACTCGCCCTTGATGAACAAGTATCAGGAAGCCGTTTCCGTTACGGATACCTACCACGAAACCAAGAGCCGCTTCACATGGATCGGCGAGATCGAGGACGAACGGTTGCTGTCTGCGCTGGAAAATCTGAAAGACGAAGATTTGGAAATTATCACCATGTACGCCTATCCACAATGTTAACTTTACATCTGTGCCACTGGAAGGAAGTGACTGCCGCTTGAATGGTAATCCCACGCTGCCGCTCCAAAAACATGGTGTCCGTCCTCGTTGTCCCTTTTTCGACGCTCCCCGGTTCTGAAATGGCTCCGCTGGCATATAGCAGGCTCTCCGTCAAGGTCGTCTTTCCAGCGTCTACATGGGCAAGAATTCCAATATTGATTATTTTCATGTGATTGTCCTCCCTTTACAGCCCCAAAGGGCATAAAAATCCCCAGCAGTAAAATACTTTTACCACTGGGGATTATAAGTTGCGGACATACACATATACAGCATACACCTGTTTGTGATTGCTGTTTTTGGGGATATGTCAAAATTGATAAGGCAAAAGTATTCTTAAATTGGGTACAAAAAACTAAGCCCCTACAAAAGGGACTATCATAATCCTTTGTTCCCACTATTTGATTATAGTTTTATTTAAGAATACCTTGCCGCATATTTTTTACTCCTTTTCTGGAATGAAGCTATTATATCACATCAGTTTTAGGAAAGCAAGTACTTAAAAGAAATTTTTCTTCCCCTTATATGTAACAATCATACCGGCTTCCTGGTGTTCAGAATGGTTTCTGCTGTCTGCTGTGGTGTTTGATTGGAATTGTCCAGCCAAAAGCCGATCCGTGGTGTTGTCTGCATTTTACTAAATACAAATTCAATGTATACAGAAAGAAATATATAAGGAGTGGGAGGGATTCCGCCGTAGTCGGCATTGTAGGAAAATCCAAAAGTTTAGATTTTCCCACAATGCTTATCTTTTGGTCTTTGGTTCGGAATAGTGTAGTGCTGGCGGTCTATCTCTTGTTTTCGGTTGCTTGCTTCCTTACCGTACATGAGCATTGGCGCCGGGGTTGTCGTTGCCGTAACCTTCCAGCAGGTTGATAACGCCCCAGATACCGAGACCGGCACCGAGCGCGATAACGAGGGTCTGAAGAACGGTGATTGCCTGTTCAAAAAATGCCATATAGTTTGTTAGCCGGAATCTGATTAAAAAAT